>JAESGF010000040.1_pt1 | contig 195375 bp, 202 predicted proteins | sample 9269621 | NCBI WGS metagenome assembly JAESGF01 (sample SAMN14515066, study PRJNA621663) | algae metagenome | isolation source: Tolypothrix carrinoi HA7290-LM1 and co-occurring heterotrophs from dry rock... | place: USA: Makauwahi cave, Kauai, Hawaii | collected 2011-01-06
CCAGGATGTCGATCCGGATCGGCCCTACCGACAGGTCCATGCGCTCCAGGTTCAGGATGCGCGAGGCGTGCAGGCAGCGCTGGGCCTCGCCCTCCAGCACCGACACGTGCGCGTCGGCGACGTTCAGCGCCGGATAGACCCCGAAAGCCACGGCCACGAACCGTGTCCCGTCCGGCGAGTAGGCGTTGAAGAAGTAGCGGTCGTAGAAATTCCGGTCCGAGCCCGCATAGGCGATCGGCTCCGGCGTCTGGTGGATCGGATAGTCGTCGCCGCGGGTCAGCATGCCGTTCCTCCCGTCCCGCGGTTGACGCGCCGTCAGCCTTGCCGCTCGGCTCACGCGGGTATCAAACTGCCGCCGAAGATAAGGACAATTGGGAGGCGTCGTCTGCGCTGACCTCGCGTCAGCCGGGACGGATATCGCGATGAGCGTCATGACCCGCGAGGACCAACGGATCCCGGCGCAGTATGCCGAAACCCTCGTCCAGCCCTGGGCGTACGCCAACGGGCAGATCCATGAAACCTACAGGTGGCTGCGCAAGAACCAGCCATTCGGCCAGGCGGTGATCGACGGCTTCGACCCCTTCTGGGTGGCGACGAAGCACGCCGACATCCTGGAGATCAGCCGCCAGAACGACCTGTTTCACAACGGCGATCGCAACCCGGTGCTGACCACCAAGGCGATCGACGAGCAGGTCCGCGCCATGATGGGCGGCAGCCCCCACCTGCTGCGCACGCTCATCCACATGGATGCGCCGGACCACCACAAGTACCGGGCGCTGACCCAGGCGTGGTTCATGCCGCCGAACCTCCGCAAGATGGAGGACCGCATCCGGGTGATCGCCCGCGCCACTGTCGAGAAGATGGCCGCGTCGGGAGGCCAGTGCGACTTCGTGAAAGAGGTCGCTCTCGGCTACCCGCTGCACGTGATCATGAGCATCATGGGCGTGCCCGAAGAGGACGAGCCGCGGATGCTGCAGCTCACCCAGGAGATCTTCGGCGCCGCCGACCCCGAGCTGTCGCGGCACAAGGACGAGGATTTCACCGGCAACGCCGCGCACAAGATCGACGTCAGCGTCATCACCGACTTCTTCGAGTACTTCCGCGCGCTCTCCGAACGTAAGCGGGCGAACCCGTCCGACGACCTCGGCTCGGTGATCGCCAACAGCGTGATCGACGGCCAGCCGATCTCCGACTTCGAAGCGCTGAGCTACTACATTATCGTCGCCACCGCCGGCCACGACACAACCTCTTCGTCCACCGGCGGCGCGCTCTGGGCCCTGGCCGAGAACCCCGGCGAACTCGCCAAGCTGCACGCCGATCCGTCGCTGATCCCGGGTCTGGTGGACGAGTCGATCCGCTGGACGACGCCGGTGAAGACCTTCATGCGCACCGTCACTGAGGACACCGAGTTCGCCGGCCAGCGGCTGAAGAAGGACGACTGGCTGATGCTCTGCTACGCGTCCGGCAACCGCGACGAGGACGTGTTCGAGGACCCCTTCACCTTCCGCGTCGACCGCAAGCCCAACAAGCACCTGGCGTTCGGCTACGGCGCCCACCTCTGCTTGGGCCAGCACCTGGCGAAGATGGAGATGCGGATCCTCTGGGAAGAGATGATCCCGCGCCTGAAGTCGGTCGAACTGGCGGGTGAGCCGGCGATGAGCGAGGCGGTGTTCGTCAACGGACCGAAGCGCCTGCCGATCCGCTTCGAGCTCGCCTAGGCGCCCACCAGGCGGTCAATCAGCGGCTGCTCGGCGTCATACGCCCAGCACTCGTCCAGCTTTCCGTCGCGGGCGGAATAGACGAACAGCCGCTCGACCTCGGCGCCGTCCGGACCCACGGCCTCGCGCACCAGCAGGCCGCCGCGTTCCTCGCCGACCATGATGTCGACCACACGGATCAGCCGCCGCCTGGTCCGCTGCGAGAACTCGCCAAGCGCCTTCAGCGCCGCAGGCTTGCCGCGATGCACGCCGGTGAGGGCGTTCCGGCCGCCGTAGTGCAGCGTGAAATCGTCGGCGTAGAAGGCGAACATGGTCGTGACGTCGCCGGCCTCCCAGGCCTTGGCGTAGCTGGTCAGGATGTGGCGGATTTCGGCGCTACTCATGAGGTCGGCTCCCCGTCCGGGATCACCTTACCGCAACCTTGCGTGTCCTCCAGTTCACACCTTTCCGCCGAAGCAGAACTGACACGGAGCCGTCGCCGAACCGATAAGGAGCGGCGCTAAGCGCGGACCCTCAAATGCAAGAGGTCCTTCCATGAAAGCCATGCTCTTCGCCGCCGCCGCGGCTTCCGCGCTCGCCTTCGCCGCGCCGGCGCTCGCCGCCGACGCCGCCCCTGCCGAAGTCGAGGAGCTGGTGGTCACGGGCCGAGCCGGCTCGGAGGCCCAGCGCAAGGTCGAGGCCAGCTACGCCATCACCACGGTGTCGGAGGAGAAGCTGCGCCTGCAGGCCTCGCCGAGCGTGGCCGAGGTGCTGAAGAACGTGCCCGGCCTGTGGGTCGAAGCTTCGGGCGGCGTCGGCGGCGCCAACATCCGCGCCCGCGGCATCCCGATCGAAGGCTTTGCCGCGATCGCGCTGCAGGAGGACGGTCTGCCGGTGCAGAGCGACGGCGGCCTCGGCTTCCTGAACACCGACTTCTCGTTCCGCATGGATGAGACCGTCGATCGGGTGGAGGTCGTCCGCGGCGGCCCGTCCTCGATCTTCGCTTCCTACGCGCCGGGCGGCACGATCAACTTCCTGACGCGCAAGCCGACGGAGGCCTTCGAAGGTTTGGCCAAGGCCGAGGTCGGAGACTGGGGCTACTGGCGGGGCGACGCCTGGATGGGCGGCGAGGTCGGCGGCTTCCGACTGGGCCTCGGCGGCTTCTACCGCCAGGACGACGGCGTGCGCGACCCGGGCTTCGACGCCAACAAGGGCGGCCAGGCGCGCTTCCAAGTCGGCCGCGACTTCGAAGGCGGCTCGATCGACTTCAACGTCAAGCACATCGACGACAACACAATCTTCTACCTGCCGGTCCCGCTCACCTTCGATTCCAACGGCGACACCGACGAGATTCCCGGCTTCGACGCCAACTACGGGACGCTCGCCGGCGCGGACACGGGCAAGCTCACGTTGCGCACCGCCCTCGGCCCCTACGCCTTCGACCAGACCAAGGGCGCCGACCTCAAGCTCACGCAGTACACCCTGCAGGGCACGTTCGAGATCGCCGGCTGGACCATCAAGGAAGGCCTCCGTTATCGGACCAGCGACCTGCTGCGCCAGGGCCTGTTCCCGAACACGCCGGAAGCCGCCAGCGCCCGCATCGCCCGCGGCGCCCCCGCCGGCCTGACGCCGCGCCTCACCTATGTGAACGGCGGCCAGGCCTTCGACCTGACCGGCCAGAACGGCACGGGCCTCGTCATGGACGCCTTCGTCCGCGCCCAGGACATCACGTTGGACGAGGCGATCAACGACCTGCGCTTCCTGCGCACCTTCGAGGTCGGCGGCCAGACGCACGACATCGCCGTCGGCATCTACTACGCCAAGGCCGAGGAGACCTTCCTGCAGCAGGGCGCGGCCGTCCTGATCGACGTGCGCGAGAACGCCCGCCTGCTGAACATCGACTACGTCAACGCCGCTGGCGTCGTGGTCTCGCGCGGCACGGACAACGGCTTCTCGCGCTACGGCAGCCAGTTCGACAACGCCGAGGGCGAAAGCGAAACCTGGGCGATCTACGCCGCGGACGAGTGGAACCTCACCGACAAGCTGCGGCTGGACGTCGGCGCCCGCTGGGAGCGGATCGAGATGACCGGGCGCAACGAGCGCCGCGCCACCATCAACCTGAACCAGCTCGCCGACAGCACCGCGGACGACCAGGCGATCAGCGGCACGGGCGTGTTCGATGCTCTGGACCGCAGCTTCGATGACTGGGGCGCGACCATCGGCGTGAACTACCAGGTCGACCCGAACCTGGGCGTATTCGCCCGCTACACCAAGGGCTTCCGCCTGCCCTCGCTCGGCGACTTCATCACCAACCCGACGCGGACCGATCCGAGGGCCCAGGGCATCGACCTCGCCGAGGCTGGCGTGAAGATCGACCGCGATTTCTTCACCGCCTATGCCACCGCCTTCTACACCAACTTCGACAGCCAGAGCCTGACCGAGACCCGCTACGATGCGGCCACCAACAGCTACATCAGCCAGACCGAGTTCGCCTCGACCACCTCGTGGGGTGTCGAGCTCGAGGGCACGGTGCGGCCGACTGAGTGGTTCGACGTCAGCGGCGCCGTCACCCTGCGGGAGCCGACCTATGGCGACTTCATCTTCAACGAACGCGTCGCCAAGGTCGGCGGCGTCTGCCCCGGTCCGACCGACACGCCGACCGCAGGCGCCGATTGCCTGCGTCCGCGCGATTTCACCGACAACCGCATCATCCGCTCGCCCAAGGTCTCGGCCCGCCTCACCCCCGGCGTGAACCTGCTGGACGGCCGCCTGCGGGCTGAGCTGGACTTCCAGTTCTACGGCAAGCGCTACTCAGACATCGCCAATACGCTGACCATCCCAGCCTACGAGATGATCAACGCCTCGGTGCGCTGGAACGTGACCGACCAGGTCAGTCTCTACGCCTACGGCACGAACCTCACGAACGAGATCGGCCTGACCGAGGGCAATCCGCGGGCCGGGCAGTTCATCTCCGGCGAGGCCGGCGCCCGGTACTACCTGGCCCGACCGGAGCTTGGCCGGACGTTCAAGGCGGCCGTGCTATACCGCTGGTGATGCGCGGTATGACCAAGGTTTGCAGGGCGGGCGTGGCGGCTTCAGTCGCCGCGCTCCTCCTCTGTTCGGCGGCTGAGGCCCAGGACCTCACCCTCACCGGCGAGATGACGCACAAGGACCTCGCCACCTATCGCGAGGTGCCGTTCAAGGTCCCCGCCGGCGTGACCGCAGTCACCGTCGAGTTCAGCTACCAGGGCAAGGAAGAGCGCTCGGTCATCGACCTGGGCGTCCGCGATCCTGTCCGCTTCCGGGGGTGGAGCGGCGGGAACAAGAGCCGCTTCGTCGTCGCCGAGACCTATGCCACGCCGTCCTACCTCCCAGGCCCGATCCCGGCCGGCGAGTGGAAACTGGTGCTGGGCATACCGGCCATCCGCAAGACCTCGAAGGCGCCGTACACGGCGAAGGTCTGGTTCGAGCGCAAGGCCTCCGACTTCCAGGGCTTCGCGGCCGCGCCGCTGAAGGCCGGCCCGGGCTGGTACCGCGGCGACCTGCACCTGCACTCGGCGCACTCAGACGGCAGCTGCGAGTCACAGGGCGGCGCCCGCGTGGCTTGCCCGCTGTTCAAGACAACCGAAGCCGCCGCGCAGCGCGGCCTGGACTTCATCGCGGTGACCGAACACAACACCGCCTCGCACCAGCAGGGCCTGGCCGAGCTCCAGCCCTACTACGACCGGATGGTGCTGATCCCTGGCCGCGAGATCACCACCTTCCAGGGCCACGCCAATGTCTTCGGCACGACCGCGCCGCTGGACTTCCAGCTCGGCGGGCCGCGCGCCCCGAAGCTCGGGACGATCCTCGACCAGCTGGAGACGGCGGGCGGCATCATCTCCGTGAACCATCCCGGCCTGCCGTCGGGCGAAGCCTGCATGGGCTGTGGCTGGACGGCCGAGACCGATTGGCGCCGCGTCGCCGCCATCGAGGCGATCAACGGCGGCGCGCTGAAGTTCGGGGCGGAAGGGCCGGGCACGGGTATCCCGTTCTGGGAGGCCCGGCTGAACGAAGGCTTCCGCCTCACCGGCGTCGGCGGCTCCGACAATCACGACGGCCCGACCCCGCTGGATCGCGTGCAGTCGGTGGGCTCGCCCACCACCGTCGTCCATGCCGCGAACCTCTCCCAACCGGCGCTGCTGGCCGGACTCCGCTCAGGCCGCGTCTTTGTCGACGTGGAGGGGACGCGCGACCGGATGCTGGACGTCACCGCCGCCGCCCGCGAGCAGACCGCGTACATGGGCGGCGTCCTGAAACTGAAGGCCGGCGACACCGCTCGCATCGAAATCCGCGCGTCCGGCCTGGCCGGCGGCCACCTGACCTTCGCCGGCCCCGGCAAGGGGCTCGTGCGCACCGACAATCCGCCTTTCACCGACGGCGAGACCCGCGTGCTGGAGCTCCGCGCCGATGGGGCCAAGGGCTGGCTGCGCATCGACGTCCGCGGGCCGGATGGCAAGCTCTGGATCCTCGGCAATCCGATCTACCTGGAGCCGGCAGGCCCCTGAGCGCGTTCCCGCCGCGCCATGGGTGAACAAGACCTCCTCGACTGCGTGATCATCGGCGCGGGCCCCGCGGGCCTGACCGCCGCCATCTACCTCGCCCGCTTCCGCCGCCCCTGCGTGGTTCTGGAGTCCGGCGGCAGCCGTGCGGCCTGGATTCCGCGCAGCCACAACCATCCGGGCTTTCCAACCGGTGTGAACGGCAAGGCGCTGCTGCGCCGCACGCGCAAGCAGGCCGAGACCTACGGCGCCGACATCCGCGCGGCGCGCGTCGAGACGCTGACGCCCATGAAGGCGGGCTTCCGGATCGAGGCCGAGGCCGAGACCTTCCACGCCCGCAAGGTGATCCTCGCCACCGGCGTCATCGACAATGCGCCCGAGATCCCCGGCCTGGAGCGTGGGGTGGAGAAGGGCCTCGTCCGCATCTGCCCGATCTGCGACGGCTACGAGGTGGCCGGCCAGAGCGTCGGCGTCATCGGCCGCGACGACCATTGCGCCCGCGAGGCGATCTTCATCCGCACTTGGTCGAGCGACGTGACCTTCATCCACGTCGGCGCCGAGCCGCTGCCCAAGACCCTGACCCACGATCTCACCGAGGCCGGCGTCGACATCATCGAGAGCGCCCTGCCCGCCGTCGAGATCGAGAAGCGGAAGATCACCGCCTTCGACTTCGGCGAGGGCCGCAGGCGCAGCTTCGACGTGGTCTATTCGGCCCTGGGCGTCACGCCGCGGACCCGCCTCGCCGTGCAGGCCGGCGCGAAGCTCGACGACGGCGGGCGGTTGATCGTCGGCGACCATCAGGAGACCTCGGTGCCCGGCCTCTATGCCGCCGGCGACGTGGTCCGCGGCCTCAACCAGATCTCGACGGCCGAAGGCGAAGGCGCGATCGCCGCCACCGACGTCCACAACAGCCTGGCCCGCAACTTCGCCTAGCGGTCGAACTTCGTGGACAGGACCAGCGAGGTGTTCGTCCGCTCGACGCCCTTCACCGCGCCGATCTCGTCGATGATGGCGTCCATCTCGGCGACGCCCGCGGCCTCGGCCGTGGCGATCATGTCGAAGGGACCGCTCACCGACTGCAGGCGCGTGACGCCGGGCATCCGCTTGAGCGCCGAAGTCACCGCCGCCGCCTGCTTGGGTTCGACGGTCAGCATGATGAACGCGTGCACGCGACCGGCCGCATAGCTCGGCGCGAGCTTCACCGAATAGCCCGCGACGACGCCGCTGCGCTCCAGTCGCGCCAGCCGGCTCTGCACGGTCGTGCGCGAGAGGCCCAGGGCGCGGGCAAGCTCGGCCACCGGCGCACGGGCGTTCTCGCGCAGGCGGGCCAGCAGGTGCTCGTCGAGATCGTCCATTCGTCGTTCCGTTCAGGCGCTTCGGCGATGCGCCCAGAATAGCGCCGCAATCCGCCGAGGCGCCAATTGTAAATGGCTTGGCCGTGGCGGACCCTGACTCGCTGCCAGTCAGGGAGGCATGAGCATGCGCAAGGTTGCGGTCATCGGTGCGGGCAAGATCGGCTCGACCGTCGTCGATCTGCTGACGGGCTCCGGCAGCTACGAAGTCCTGGTTCTCGACCAGTCCGCCCAGGCGCTGAAGGCGCTGGATGGCCGTCATCGCGTCGAGACCCTGGCCATGGCCATCGACAATCCCGAGGCGGTCGCCGAGCGTATCAAGGGCTGCTTCGCGGTCGTGAACTGCGCGCCGTACCACCTGACCACCGCAGTCGCCCGCGCCGCCAAGGCGGCCGAGGCGCACTATCTGGACCTCACTGAGGACGTGGCCTCCAGCCGCGTGGTCCGCGACCTCGCCAAGGACAGCAAAACCGCCTTCATCCCGCAGTGCGGCCTCGCCCCCGGGTTCATCACCATCGCCGCCTGGGACCTCGCCAAGCACTTCGACGAGCTGCACGACGTGCGCCTGCGGGTCGGAGCCCTGCCGCGCTACCCCTCGAACGCCCTGAACTACAATCTCACCTGGTCCACCGACGGCGTGATCAACGAGTACTGCGAGCCGTGCGAGGCTATCGTGAACGGCAAGCTGCGCGAGACGCCGGCCATGGAGGAGCGAGAGGAGTTCGCCCTCGACGGCGTGACCTACGAGGCCTTCAACACCTCCGGCGGCCTGGGCACCCTCTGCCACACCCTCGACGGCAAGGTCCGCAACCTCAACTACAAGACCATCCGCTATCCGGGCCACGCGGCGATCTTCAAGGCGCTGCTCAACGACCTGAACCTGCGCAACCGCCGCGACGTCCTGAAGGACATCCTTGAGAACGCCGTGCCCGCGACCATGCAGGACGTGGTGATCGTCTTCGTGACCGTCTCGGGCATGAAGGAGGGCCGCCTGATGCAGGAGACCTACGTCAACAAGGTCTACGCCCAGGAGATCTACGGCGAGCTGAAGAGCGCCATCCAGATCACCACGGCGGGCGCTATCTGCGCGGTGCTGGACATGCTGGCCGACGGTACGCTGCCGCCCACCGGCTTCATCCGGCAGGAGGACATCGCGCTTCCGGACTTCCTCGCCAACCGCTTCGGCCGCTATTACGCGCCGCAAGACGCCACCCTCCTGCGCGCCGCCGCCGAGTAAGCTGATGAACGCCCCCGCCAAGATCGCCTCCGCCCGTACCGAAGCCGCCGAGGTGCTGAAGCGCCTCGGCGTCGCCGAGAGCCTCTGGGCCGGCGGAGACCGCCCCGTCCGCTCGCCCGTGACCGGCGAGGTGATGGCGGAAGTCCACGACACCCCCGTCGCCGAGGTGAACGCCGCCGTCGAACGGGCGCACGAGGCGTTCCTGAAGTGGCGCAACGTGCCGGCGCCCCGGCGCGGCGAGCTGGTCCGCCTGTTCGGCGAGGAGCTGCGCGCCGCCAAGGCCGATCTCGCCAAGGTCGTCACCCTGGAGGCCGGCAAGATCGTCTCCGAAGCGCTGGGCGAAGTGCAGGAGATGATCGACATCTGCGACTACGCCGTCGGTCTCTCGCGTCAGCTGTTCGGCCTGACCATCGCCACCGAGCGTCCGGACCACCGGATGATGGAGACCTGGCACCCGCTGGGCGTCGTCGGCGTCATCTCGGCCTTCAACTTCCCCGTGGCCGTCTGGTCGTGGAATTCGGCGCTGGCCTTCGTCTGCGGCGACAGCTGCGTCTGGAAGCCGTCCGAGAAGACCCCGCTGACCGCGCTGGCGACGCAGGCGCTGTTCGAACGCGCGCTGGCGAAGTTCGGCGATGCGCCGGAAGGCCTCTCGGCGGTGATCCTCGGCGGCCGCGACGTCGGTGAGACCCTCGTCGACCATCCGAAGGTTCCGCTGGTCAGCGCGACCGGCTCCACCGCGATGGGCCGCGCCGTCGGCCCGCGCCTCGCCCAGCGTTTCGCCCGGGCCCTTCTCGAGCTGGGCGGCAACAACGCGGCGATCATCGCGCCGACCGCCGACCTCGAGCTCGCCATCCGCGGCGTCGCCTTCGCGGCCATGGGCACCGCCGGCCAGCGCTGCACCACGCTTCGCCGCCTGTTCGTGCACGAGAGCCACTACGACACCTTCGTCGCCAACCTGAAGGCGGCCTACGCCTCGGTGCCGGTGGGCGATCCGCGGGAGGCCGGCACGCTGGTCGGGCCGCTGATCGACCAGGCCAGCTTCGACGCCATGCAGACGTCGCTTGCCGACGCCAAGGCCGCCGGCGGCAAAGTCCACGGCGGCGAGCGCGTAGAAGCCGGCGAGGCTTTCTACGTCCGCCCGGCCCTCGTCGAGATGGACGCCCAGACCGACGTCGTGAAGCGCGAGACCTTCGCGCCGATCCTCTACGTCATGAAGTACCGCGACCTGGCCGAGGCCATCGCGCTGCAGAACGACGTGCCCCAAGGCCTGTCGTCCTCGATCTTCACCAATGACATGCGCGAGGCCGAGCTCTTCATCTCGGCGCGCGGCTCGGACTGCGGCATCGCCAACGTCAACATCGGCCCTTCGGGTGCCGAGATCGGCGGCGCGTTCGGCGGCGAGAAGGAGACCGGCGGCGGCCGGGAAGCCGGCTCCGACAGCTGGAAGGCCTACATGCGCCGGGCCACCAACACCCTGAACTACGGCAAGACCCTGCCGCTGGCCCAGGGCGTCAGCTTCGAGATCAAGCCGGCGCCTTAGGGCTTCAAACGGCTGTTTGCGTCGCGGGAGGGCGCTTGGCACAATCGCCAGGTTCTTTCCCGCGATTTCGAAAGCCGTTCCTTTGACCGTTTCCACGCCTGCGGCCGCCAATTCCGGCGCCGATCCCTTCGCCTCCGTCGACGCCCTGATCCAGGGCCTGGCGGGCGTCGGCTACATCGCCTCGCGCCGGATCGCGACGGCGCTCTACATGGCCGTGAACCTGCAGAAGCCGATCCTGGTCGAAGGCTCGGCCGGCGTCGGCAAGACCGAGCTGGCGCTGTCGACCGCGACCATGCTGGGCCAGCCGCTGATCCGCATGCAGTGCTACGAGGGCCTCGACGAGTCCAAGGCGCTGTACGAATGGAAGTACGGCAAGCAGCTCCTCTACACTCAGATTCTCAAGGACCGGATGGGCGAGGCCCTGGCCGACGCCAAATCGATGGACGCCGCCATGGAGCGCCTCCACGGCATGGGGGACCTCTTCTTCTCCGAGCCGTTCCTCGAGCCGCGGCCGCTGATGCAGGCCCTGCGCCAGGACGACGGCTGCATCCTGCTGATCGACGAGGTCGACAAGTCGGACGAGGCTTTCGAGGCCTTCCTGCTCGAGGTGCTGTCGGCCTACCAGGTTTCGGTGCCCGAGCTCGGCGTGATCAAGGCCAAGACGCCGCCGCTGGTGTTCCTCACCTCCAACAACGTTCGGGATCTGGGCGACGCCCTGAAGCGCCGCTGCCTGCACCTGCACATCCCGCTACCGGAAGCCGCACTGGAGGAGAAGATCGTCGCCTCCCGCGTGCCGGGCATCGAGGCGAAGCTCACCCGCGAGCTCGTGGCCTTCGTCCAGACGCTCCGCACCCTCGACCTACGCAAGGCGCCGTCGATCTCCGAGACCGTCGACTGGGCCCGCGCGCTGGTCCTGCTCAACGCTGACAGCCTCGACCCCGAGATGGTCCGCGATACGCTCAACGTGATCCTCAAGTTCGAGCAGGACATCGCCGCCATCGAGCCGCAGGTCGTGGAGCTGATCCACCGGCGCTGAGCCCATGCAGCACACCCTCGAACAGTTCTTCCGGGCACTCCGCGCCGCCGACGTCCGCGTCTCGCCGGCCGAGGCGATCGACGCGACGCGGGCGGTCGCGGTGACCGGCTTCGCGGACCGCACGCTGTTCAAGGATGCGCTCTGCGCCACGCTGGCCAAGTCGGCGGACGAGGTGGACCGTTTCGACGCGACCTTCGAGGCCTTCTTCGATCGGGCCCCGGCGGAGGCCTCGCCGCCCATGCCGCTCAGCGACGGCGAGGCCGAGCAGGTGGCCGAGAGCCCGCTGGCCCAGGCCGTGCTGCAGGGCGACACCGCCGCCATCCAGCAGTCCATGGAGGAGGCCGCGCGCGCGGCCGGCGTCGCCGAAATCCGGCTGACCACCCAGCGCAGCCGCATGACGCGCCGCCTCCTGGAGGAGATGGGGCTCGAGGAGATCGACGCGATCATCGCCCGCGCTCGCCGGCTGCCTGACGGCGAAGGCCAGGGCCTCGCTGACCGCCTGGACGCCGCCCGCGCTCAGCTGTTCGGACAGGCCCAGGCCTACGTCCAGCGCCAGCACGACCTCTATGCCGCAAGCTCCGCCCGCGAGCTGCGCGAGGAGCGGCTGGTCCGCAAGCAGCTAAACGCCGACGGCGGCGTCGATCCGGTCGACTATGCCCTGATGCAGGGCCTGGTGCGGAAGATGGCCAAGCGTCTCGCCACCAAGTACGCGCGCCGCCGCCGCGCCGCCCAGCGCGGCCACCTCGACATCCGCAAGACGCTGCGCCGTTCGACGGCCCACGGCGGCATCCCCTTCGAGATCGCCTGGAAGGTCAAGAAGGTCGACCGGCCATCCATCGTGGTGATCTGCGACGTCTCCAAGTCGGTGGCCGCCTTCGCCCAATTCCTGCTGACCTTCCTCTACTCGCTGAACGAGGTGGTCGATCGGCTGGACGCCTTCGCCTTCTCCGGCCGGCTGATCCCGGTCAGCGACATCCTGGACGCCAACAAGGTCGAGGGCGCGATCCTCAAGGTGCTGCAGGAGATCGGCTTCCAGTCCACCGACTACGGCCAGGCGCTGGTCGACTTCGCCGAGAACCACCTCGACCGACTGGACCGCCGCACGACGGTGATCATCCTCGGCGACGGCCGCTCCAACTACGCCGACCCGCGCCTCGACCTGATGAAGCAGATCCACGACCGCAGCCGCGCGGTGATTTGGCTGAACCCTGAGCCCGAGAGCTACTGGGGCCAGGGCGACAGCGTCATGAACCGCTACGCCCGCTTCTGCCACGTGGCCAAGCAGTGCGGCACGCTGGAGCAGCTGGAGCGCGTCATCGACGACGTGCTCCGCTCCTACGTCCCGCACTAGCTCACCAGGTATCGATGTGCGGCCGCTTCTTGCCCGGCCGCTTCGGCGGGACGGGGCAGGCCTTCAGCCCTCGCACCAGCCAGGCCCGCGTTTCCGTCGGGTCGATGACGGCGTCGATCTCGACCACCGAGGCCACCGACAACGCCTTGCCGTTCTCGTACATCTTGCCGACCAGCTTCTCGAACAGCGCCTGCCGCGCCGCCGCGTCCTGCTCGGCCTCCAGCTCCTTGCGGTAGCCGAGGCGGACGGCGCCCTCCAGGCCCATCGGCCCGAACTCGGCGGTCGGCCAGGCGATCGTCATCGCCGGCGCCGAGAAGTCGCCGCCGGCCATCGCCTGGGCGCCCAGGCCATAGCCCTTGCGCACCACCACGGTGAACAGCGGCACGGTGAGGCTGGTCGCCGCCACCATCATCCGCGAGCCGCGGCGCACCGCCGCGGCCTCCTCGCTCTGCGGCCCGACCATGAACCCCGGCGTATCGCACAGCGACAGCACCGCCACGTCGAAGGCGTCGCACAGCTGCAGGAAGCGGCCGGCCTTCTCGGCCCCCTCGGCGTCGATCGCGCCGCCCAGATGCCGCGGGTCGTTGGCGATCAGGCCCATCGGCCGACCCTCGATGCGCAGGAAGCCGGTGATCATCCCGCGCCCATAGCCGCCGCGCAGCTCGATCCACGAGCCCTCGTCGGCGAGCGTGCGGATCACCTCACGGATGTCGTAGGCCCGCACCCGGTTCTCGGGGATCAAGTGCCGCAGCCGCCGCTGGTCGGCGCAGGTCCAGTCTGGTGTCGCGCCCTGGAAAACGCCCAGCAGCTGCTTCGCCGCCGCGGTCGCCTCGGCCTCGTCCTCGACCAGCACGTCGATCGCGCCGTTGGCGTAGAGCACGTCCGACGGTCCGATCTCGTCCGGGGTGAAGACCCCGAGGCCGCCGCCCTCGATCATCGCAGGACCGCCCAGGCCGATGTTCGAGTAGCGGGTCGCGATGGTGATGTCCGCGCAGCCGAAGAAGATGGCGTTGCCCGCGAAGCAGCGGCCGGAGTTGATCGAGATCCGCGGCGCCAGGCCCGACAGTCGCGCGAACGTCGTGAAGCTGGTGGTGTCCAGCGACGAGGCCGAGAGCTGGCCCCCGTCCACGTCGCCGGGCCGCCCGCCGCCGCCTTCGGTGTACCAGATCACCGGCGCCTTCCAGTGTTCGGCGAATTCCAGGATCCGGTCGGTCTTCTTGTGGTTGAAGAGGCCCTGCGTCCCCGCCAGCACGGTGAAATCGTAGGCGAGGCCCACGCAGCGGGCGCGGTCCTCGTCGAACAGGTGGCCGTTCACCGCGCCGACGCCCGTGATGATGCCGTCGGCCGGCGTGTTGACCCGCAGGTCGTCCAGCGTGCGCCGCCGCCGTTGGGCCGCAACCGCCATGGCGCCGTACTCGCTGAAGCTGCCGGGGTCGAACAGGTCGTCCAGGTTCTCCCGCGCCGTCCGCTGGCCCATCCTGCGCCGCCGCGCCACCGCGTCGGGCCGCGCCGCATCCAGGGTCAGCCGATGCCGCTCGATCACCTCAGCCAGGTCTGGACGGATGGCGTCGAAGTCGATCGCCTGCTCCGCGGCCTCCGCCGCATCGCCCGCGCCGGTCGGCTCCAGGAAGGCCACCGCATCCCCCTCGAACACCGTGTCGCCCGGTCCCACCGCCAGCCCGCGCACGACGCCCGAGCCCTCCGCGGCCACGACGTGCTCCATCTTCATGGCTTCCAGGATCATCAGCGCCTGGCCGGCGCGGACCGCATCGCCCACCTGCGCCTGCAGCCCGATCACCGTCCCCTGCAGCGGCGCCCTGAGCGGCGTGGTCCCGTCTGGTCCCTCCGGCGCGTTGCGGCGACGGCTCTCGATCCCGGCCCCAGCTGCGTCGAAGTACAGCTTCGCATGCGCCGCGCCGGAAGCCGCCAGCTCGGCGATGTGCTCTTCGATGAACCGGGTGTGCGCCTCGCCCGCCGTCACCGCCGGATGGGCCAGCAGGGTCTGCAGGAAGCCGATGTTGGTCTCCGCGCCCTGGATGCGGAACTCCGACAGCGCGCGGTAGGCCTTGGCGGTCGCTGCGGCGAGGCCGCCGCCCGCGTGCACGATCACCTTGGCCAGCAGGCTGTCGAACTGCGCCGAGGTGGCGTAGCCGGCATAGCCGAAGCCATCGACGCGCACGCCCGGTCCCGATGGCGGCTCGAACGCGGTCAGCACCCCGCCCGCCGGCCGCGCTGAGCCGTCCGTGGCCATGGTCTCCAGGTTCACCCGCGCCTGCACCGCATGGCCCCGCGGCTCGGGAACCGAGCCTTGCGTAAGTCCGAGGTCTTTCAGGCTGCGTCCCGCCGCGATCTCGAGCTGCAGCCGCACAAGGTCCAGACCCGTGACCGCCTCAGTCACCGTGTGCTCGACCTGCAGCCGGGCGTTGGCCTCAATGAACACCGCCTCGTGGCCGTCCACCAGGAACTCGATCGTGCCGACGCCGCGGTAGTGGGCTGCCTTGGCCAGTCGCACCGCGCCTTCGAACAGCCGCTCCCGCAGGCCCATCGGCAGCATGTCGGCCGGCGCGATCTCCACCAGCTTCTGCCGTTGGCGCTGCAGCGAGCACTCGCGGTCCCACAGGTGAACCACCTCGCGGCCGTCGCCGACGACCTGCACCTCGATGTGCCGCGCGCGGGGCAGGAACCGCTCGACGTACAGCCGCCCGTCGCCGAACGCGGCTTTCGCCTCGGACGCGCAGCGCTCGAACGCCTCCGCCAGTTCGCCGGCGGTCGTCGCCGGCCGCATGCCGCGTCCGCCGCCGCCGGCTACGGCCTTGACCATCACCGGCCCGTGGGCGTGCAGGAACGCCTGCGCCTCCTCAAGCGTCGCCGGCCCCTCGCTCCCGGCCAGCACCGGCACGCCGCAACCCTGCGCCAGGCCGCGCGCGCGGGCCTTGTCGCCGAACAGCTCCAGCGTCTCCGGCGTCGGTCCCACGAACCTCAGCCCGGCCGCCTCGCACGCCCGCGCAAACGCCGCGTTCTCCGACAGGAAGCCGTAACCCGGATGCACGGCCTCGCAGCCCGCCGCCTGCGCGGCCGCCACGACTTGGTCGATGTCGAGATAGGCGGCAGGCCCGGAGCCCTTGAGCGCGACGGCCGCGTCGGCCCGCTTCACGTGCAGAGACGCCGCATCGTCCTCGGAGAAGACGGCGACGCTGCCGATCTCCATCTCGGCGGCGGTGCGCGCGATCCGCACGGCGATCTCGCCGCGGTTGGCGATCAGCAGCTTCTTCACGCGCGTCCCCTCAAACACTTGTTGGGACGCATCATGCGCAGGCTACGCCGCGCGCCAACCCTCAAAAGCGGCCGGCGCGCGGTTCGCTGGCGCTAAGCCTTCAGCATCTCCGGCGTGATCGGCAGGCTGCGGACCCGCTTGCCGGTGGCGGCGAAGATCGCGTTGGTCAGCGCCGGGATCACCGGCGGCAGCGCCGGCTCGCCGAGGCCCGTGGGCGGGAAGTCGGTCTTCAGGAACTTCACCTCCACCGGGCACGCCTGGTTGATGCGCATCAGCGGATAGTCGTGGAAGTTCGACTGCTGAGCCTGGCCGTTCACGATGGTGATCTGCTGGTGCAGCGCCTCGGACAGGCCGTCCAGCACAGAGCCCTGCACCTGGTTCAGCGCGCCGTGCGGATTGATGATCTGCCGGCCGACGTCGCCCGCCACCCAGACCTTCTTCACCTTCACCTCGCCGGCCGGCGAGACGGCGACGTGCGCCACTTCGGCGAAATAGCCAAGGTGGCTGTAGTAGCAGCCGACGCCCAGGCCCTCGCCCTTCGGCAGCTTAGACCGGTTGGCCCAGTTCGACATCTCGCCCACGGCCTTCAGCACGCCGACCATGCGCGCCGCGCCATAGGCGGCCGGCGCCTCGCCGACCACCGGCTTGTCGCCCAGCAGCTTGATCTGGAAGGCTAGCGGATCGGCGTTGGCCGCATGCGCCAGCTCGTCGATGAACGACTGCATCACGAAGGCCAGCGCGTTCGAGCCCGGGGCCCGCAGCGGTCCGGTCGGCACGCCCAGCGGCATGACGCTCACGTCGATCTTGCAGTTCGGCACGAAGCGGGCGGGATATTCCATCGGCCCCATGCCGGCGCTTGGGGCAAAGCCCGAACCCTCGCCGAACGAGACGAAGTGGTCGTGGAAGGCCGTGACATTGCCCTGCGCATCCACACCGCCGCGCAGGAAGTGGAAGCCCGCCGGCCGATAGATGTCGTGGCGCATGTCGTCTTCGCGCGTCCACACCAGCTTCACCGGCGCCCCGGCTTCGCGGGCGATCCACGCGGCCTCGACCATGTAGTCGTTCGCCAGCCGGCGGCCGAACCCGCCGCCGCAGCGAGTCATGTGGATGGTGATGTCCTCGGGCTTGATCCCGAGGGTCTTGGCGCAAAGCTGGCGGCCGGGCTCGGGGTTCTGGGTCGGCGCCCAGATCTCCAGCTTGCCGTCCTTCCACTCGGCCGTGCAGTTCTGCGGCTCCATCGGCGCGTGCGCCAGGAACGGATAGGAATAGGCCGCCTCGACGGTCTTGGCCGCCGACTTCAAGGCCCCGTCGACGTCGCCGTCGTTGCGGGGCGTGCGCTGCGGCTTGCCCGCGGCGAGCTCCTTCGCCTTGGCGGCGAAGCCCTCGCTCGACTGCTGGGACGTGGGATGGTCCTCCCACTGCACGTTCAGCCGGTCGCGGCCCTTCTTGGCGGCCCACCAGGTGTCGGCCACCACCGCCACGCCGGGCAGGAGGCCCGCGCCGATCTGGCCGGCGGCGGGCTGCAGCGCATTGGAGTCGCCCTTCACGACGAAGGCCTTGCGCACGCCCTTCACGCTCTGGGCTGCGGCGAGGTCCGCGCCCTTCACGCCGGCGGCGAACACCGGCGCCTTCTCGTAGGTCGCGTACAGCATCCCCGGCCGGCGCACGTCGATGCCGAACAGCGGCTGGCCGGTGACGATCTTCGGCGTGTCGTACTGCGGGATCGCGCGGCCGATGATCTTGTAGTCCTTGGGGTCCTTCAACGGCAGCGTCTTGGGATCCGGCACCGGCACGTTGGCGCACTGGGCGGCCAGCGAGCCGTAGCTCGACTTCCGGCCTGTGCTGGCGTGGATCACCGTGCCGGCGGTCGTCGAGCACTCGCCAGGCGGGCAGTTCCAGGCCGTCGCCGCCGCCTGAATCATCATCGCGCGTGCCACCGCGCCCACCCGGCGCAGCTCTTCCCAGTGCAGCGGCGTGGCCATCGAGCCGCCGGCGAACTGGCGGCCATAGGCCTTGGGATCGTTGTCGGCCTGCTCGATGCGGACCTTGTCCCAGGTGACGTCCAGCTCCTCGGCGATCAGCATCGGCAGCATCGTCTTGATGCCCTGGCCGATCTCCGGGTTCTTGTTGACGATGGTGACGATCCCGTCGGGGGCCACGCGGACGTAGGTGTTGATCGGCTGGGCCGCGGCGGCCCCGGCGTTCTGCGCCTGGCCCTTGCCGGCCACGGCGAACGACAGGACGAGGCCGCTCGCGCCGGCCGTCTTGAGGATCTCGCGCCGGGAGGCGCCCGTCATCTGGTGCGTCATGACCTCAGGCCTCCGTCTTCTGGCCAGAAGCTTGGCCGGAAGCGTGCTTGATGGCCGCGCGGATGCGGACGTAGGTGGCGCAGCGGCAGATGTTCCCGGCCATGGCCGCGTCGATGTCGGCGTCGGTGGGCTTCGGATTGCTGGCGAGCAGGGCCGTGGCCGACATGATCTGCCCCGGCTGGCAGTAGCCGCATTGGGCGACGTCCAGCTCGGTCCAGGCGGCCTGGACCTTCTTGCCGACGGCGCTCGCGCCGACGCCTTCGATGGTCGTGATCTTGCCCTTGCCGAGGCTCTCCACCGGCGTCTGGCAGGACCGGATCGGCTGGCCGTCGACATGCACCGTGCAGGCGCCGCAGGCGCCGACGCCGCAGCCGAACTTGGGCCCGACGATGCCGAGGCTGTCGCGCAGGACCCACAGCAGCGGGGTGTCCGGATCGACGTCGGCCTTCAAAGCCTTGCCGTTGACGTTGAGCGTAAAAGCCATCGACCCAATTCCTCCCGCTGGCGGCCACGATGCTAAGGCGCGGCCTGGGCTATCCGCAAGGCGGCGCCGGCAGATTACGAAAAGGTCATGCGCCTCAGGCGCGCGGCGCGGCCGCGATGGGGAAGTGGATCTTCGCGACGAAGCCGCCCGGCGCGAACTCGGCCTCCACCTTGCCCCCCTGCGCCGCCAGCCCGACCTCCAGCAGCCGGCTTCCGAAGCCCTTGCGCTGCGGCGCCGTCACCCGGGGGCCGTCGCGCTCTTCCCAGCACAGCACGCTGTGGCCCTTGGCGTCCTCGCCACGCGCCAGGCGCACACAACCGGCCGACGATGACAGCGCGCCGTATTTCACGGCGTTCGTCGAAAGCTCGTGCAGCAGAAGCCCGAGCGCCACCGCCACCTCGGCCGGGACGTTCACATCGGCGAGGTCTTCGATCTGGAACTTGGCCTCGCCGAATGGGCTCAGCGTGGTCGTCACCACGTCCCGCAGCAGCACTGGCTGGCCGCCTGAGGCGGTGACCAGGTCCTGGCTGTTGGCCAGGGCCCTCAGCCGGGCCAGCAGCACCTGCTCGAAGCCCTTTACGCTGTCCACGCCGCGGGCCGTCTGCACGACGATGCCCATCATCACCTGGATGCCGTTCTTCGCCCGGTGCGCGAGTTCTCCCATCAGCAGCGCCCGGCGATCCTCGCCGGCCTTCTGTTCGCTGATGTCGAGCGTGGTGCCGACCACCAGCACCGGCTCTCCGTCCTCCTTCACGATGCGGCCGCGCGCCTGGACCCAACGCGTCAGACCGCCGGGCTGGTGGGCTGTCCGGTGTTCCAGCAGGAAGTCGCTGCCCGCCCCGTCGCGGGCCCGCTCATAGCTTTCACCCAGCGCGTTGCGGTCTTCCTCGTGCACGAGCGCGCCATACTCCTCGATCGTCATGATCGTGCGCCTCGCCGGCAGGCCGAAGATCTCGCAATTGCGCGCGGACCACACGACCCGATCGGTGCGCACGTTCCATTCCCAGAAGCCCAGGCCGGTGGCTTCGACCGCCGCCTCCAGGCGCTGCCGCTGGTCCCGCAGGTCCTCCGCCGCGCGGCGCGTGTCGGTCACGTCGATCATCAGCCCGTTCCAGACGATCGAACCGTCGGGCTGGGCGAGGGGCGTCGAGGTGATCCGCCGCCAGCGGGGTTCGCCGTCCGTGCGTCGCATCCGCACCTCGACCTCGAACCGGGAGAGTGTCGCGATCGCCGCCGCCTCGGCGCGCTCCAACGCCTGGCGATGCGGCGGCAGGACCTGGCCGTACAGCTGCTCCGGATCGGCCATCACCTCCTCAGGCGCAAGACCGGTCATCTCCTCGCAGAGCCCGCCGACGTAGGTGAAGCGCCGGGGCGCGCCGAAGGGCGGCGTGATGAGCTGGTATGCGAGCCCCAGGCGCAGGAGGTCGGCCATCTCCATGAAGGAAGGCGCCCCGTCCGACGGCCTTGGCCTGCCCTTGTCCAATTGAACCCCCAACGGCTCCAGCCCGCGATCCTGAACGCTGGCGGGAGGACTCCGCTATCTCAAACGGCACATGGTTCGGCGAATGGACGGTTTGTCGCAATCCCCGTAGAAACCGCTATGTTTTCAGGGGACTAAAGGTTGGGGAGCATCACGACGGCGTCGGGCAACTCGTTGGGGTTGTCCCCCGCACGCGGAGGGAAGCGTTCCGCCAGCACGTCGGCGCACAGCCCGACTGCCGAGGCGAAGCCGGCCGCGGGCTCTTCGCGCTTCAGCCCCTCGATCAGGGCCGCCATGGCGCGATCCCACACCTTCGGGTCGACGTGCTGAGCGATGCCCTCGTCAGCGATCAGCTCGGCCATGTGCTCGGCGAAGGAGACGTAGATCAGCACGCCGGTGCGCTCGCGGGTGGCATGCAGGCCCTTGGCGACGAACTGTTCCTGCGCCCGCCGGCGCACCCGATGCCGCTTGAGGCTGCGCGGCGTCAGCGCCCGACGCAGCGGGCCGATCGAGGTGACGAGCAGGGTCGCGACGAACAGCGCGGCCTGGAGCATGACCGCGCCGAGCAGCGCACGACGCGCCGCCGCCTCGGCGACGCTGGACACCTGCGCGGCGGTCCACCCGCCCAGCAGCTGGGGCGCCTCCACGTGCACGCCGATCAGCAGCAGCAACGCCGGCGCCAGCAGGGCGACGCCCGCGGCCCAGGCCAGCTGGGTTTCGCGGTATTCCGAGCTCTCCTCGGCGACCACGCAGTAGATCTCACCGGTCGTCCGGGTCTCGGCCTCGCGCACCGCGGCCTCGATGGCCGCCAGGTCGGAGGGACTGAGCAGAGCCTTTTCCATCACCAGCTCCCCGACGATCCGCCGCCGCCGAAAGATCCGCCGCCGCCACCGAAGCCACCGCCGCCGAAGCCGCCGCCGCCTCCCCAGCCGCCGCCTCGACTGCCGCCGCCGCTCGACAGGACCACCGGCAGCAACCACCAGAGGCCGCTCCTCCGCCGGCGGCGGCCGCCGAGCCCGCGCAGCATCCCGGCCAGCACCCAGAAGATCACCAGCACGACGATGACGGTGTGGATGCCGCCCCCGCCGCTGCTCCTGGCCTCTTCGCGCTGGGCGACCTTCGCCACGTTCGCCCGGGCCTGGTCGTCGGGCAGCGAGAGCTGCTTCACCAGTTCGTCGGTCCCGGCGACCACGCCCTGCTCGAAATTGCCCTGTCGAAACTGCGGCAGGATGGCGGTCTGGATGATCACGCTGGACAGCGCGTCGGTCAGCACCCCTTCCAGGCCGTAGCCGACTTCGATGCGCACCTTGCGCTCGCTGGGGGCCACCAGCAGCAGGGCGCCGTCGTTGCGCTCCTTGGAGCCGATCGCCCAGGCGCGGCCCAGCTGGTAGCCGTATTCCTCGATCTCATAGCCCTGCAGGTCCGGCAGTGTCGCGACCACCAGCTGGCGGCCGGTGGACTGCTCGAGCCCGGCCAGCTTCTGTTCGAGCTGCTGCTCCACCTGCGGCGACAGCAGGTTCGCATTGTCCACCACCCGCCCGGTCAGCGCCGGAAACTTCGGCTGGGCGAACGCCGCCGCCGGGATCAGCAGGAGGGCCAGGAGCGCGAGGACCAGACCCCGCGCCGCCTTGACGTGCGTCATTGCGGCGGAGCCGTCCCGGGCGCCGCCGCCGGAGCGGGCGGGGCCGAGAAGTCCACCGTCGGCGCGGACTGCGCCGCGGCCGTCGCTTCGAACAGCTGCATCGGCTTCGAGCCGGAGTGGATCGTGTTGGCCCACAGCACCGTCGGGAAAGTCCGAAGGCTGGTGTTGTAGTCGCGGACCGCCTCGTTGTAGTCGCGCCGCGACACCGCGATGCGGTTCTCGGTGCCTTCCAGCTGGCTCTGCAAGGCCATGAAGTTCGTGTTCGACTTCAGGTCGGGATACTGCTCCTGGAGCACCCGGAACGGGACCAGCGCCATTGAAAGCTGGTTCTGGGCCTGGGCGTAGCGCTGGAACGCCGCCGGGTCCTGGGTGATCTCCGGGCCGGCGGGCGTGTTGACGATGCCCGAGCGCGCCTGGGTCACGGCGATCAGCACGCTGCTCTCTTGCGCCGCGTAGCCCTTCACAGTGGCGACCAGGTTCGGGATCAGGTCGGCCCGGCGCTGATATTGGCTCTGGACGTCGGCCCAGCGCGCCTTGGCGGTCTCTTCCTTGGTCGGGATGGTGTTGATCCCGCAGGCGGCCAGCGCCAGCGGCGCGGCGACGATCAGGGCCACGCGGGCCAGGCGGCGGAAAAGCGTGTTCATCGAGCTCCCCATCAGGACCAGGTGAAACCTTGGCCATGCAGTATGTGGCCCGTCGTTGATCTTGCGCAACGCACCAGCCACACAGGAGCCAAGAAGCCCGAGCGGCGGGGTAGGTTCCTGGGGGAGGTTCCAGACATGGCCAAGGTTCGGCCGTACTACGCGGACGGCGGGCTGAGCGCCGCCTTCTATGACGAGATCACCGCCGCCGACGCCAGCCTGGCCGGCGACCTGGACATCTACGCCGCTCTCGCGACGGCGGGAGGCTCCGTGCTGGAACTGGGCGCGGGTTCCGGCCGCCTGACCCAGGGCTTCGCCGAGCGCGGCTTCGCCGTCACCGGCGTCGACCTCTCATCCGCGATGCTGTCTCGCGCCGAGGCCCGCCGGAAGACGCTGCCGCCCGACGTCGCCGAGCGGATCGAACTGCGGCGCGGCGACATGACGGCGCTCGACCTCAAGCGGAGCTTCGATCTGGTCGTCTGCCCGTTCTTCACCCTGGCCCACGTGCCGGCCGGGACCGCCTGGAAGAACACCTTCGCCGCCGCCGCCCGGCACCTGGCCCTGGGCGGCCTCGCGGCCTTCCACCTTCCGCGGCTGGAGATCATGCGGAACCTGCCGCCGGCCAATCCGGAGGTCCCGGTGTTCGACCGCCCGCTGCCCGACGGTCGTCGCCTCGTGCTGTTCGTCGTCGAGCGCAGCTTCCGCGACCCGCCTGCCAAGCTGGAGCAGGTCATCGATTACGTCGTCGTCGATCCTGCCGGCCGCGCCGTCCAGCGCTCCGCCGAGCGCCTGACCTACTGGATGGCGGATCCGGAACCGCTGGCCGCCGCCGCGGGCCTTGCGCTGGACCGACCGCCGCAGGACCTGGGCGGGGCCGGCGACATCTGGGTCTTCCGCAAGGCCTGAGCGTACCCGATCTTCGGGCGTCGACGATTGTCGAGCCGCCCGTCTCCGTGCCATGGTTTCCTTAACGACAAGCGGCCGCAAAGGCCCTCTCGGGAGGACGCGTGATGGACGCCGTGAAGGAACGGGCCGGACTCAGTGAGCGGCTGGAGGCCGCGGCGCTCACCGGCATGACGCTCGCCGTCTGGGCCGAGGCGCAGCCTGACAAGGCGTGCGTCATCAATCCTGACGGCAGGGTCCACACCTTCGCCGAGGTGAACGCGTCCGCGAATCGGCTGGTGCGGCTGCTGCGCGGCGCGGGCCTCGCGGCCGGCGACGCGGTGGCGATCGTCGCCTCCAACCGCGCGGAATTCGTCGACGTGCTGGCCGCGGCTCTGCGCGGCGGCTTCCGGATCACCCCGGTGAACTGGCACCTGACGGCGGACGAGATCGGCTACATCCTGAACGACTGCGAGGCCAAGGCCGTCTTCTGCGAGGCGCGCGTCGCTGCCGCGCAGGCCGCCGTTTCCGGCGCGCCGGGCGTGAAGCTCAAGGTCGCCGTCGGCGGCGATATCGAGGGCTTCCTCGACTACGACGAGGCCCTGGCCGGCATCGATCCGTCCGACATCGACGATCCGGTCCTCGGCAACCAGATGCTCTACACCTCGGGCACCACCGGCCGGCCGAAGGGCGTCTTCCGGCCGGCGCCCGTCGTCGTGCCCCAGGCCACCTATGCGCTCCGCGGCTACGACGAGACCGCCGTCCAGCTCTGCGCCGGACCGGCCTACCACGCCGCCCCGCTCGCCTTCGACGTCCGCGCCGCCATGGGTGCCGGCGCGACCCTGGTCTTCCTCGACAAATGGGACAGCGAGCACACGCTCCGGACCATTGAGGACCGCCGCGTCACCCACCTGCACCTGGTGCCGATCATGTTCCAGCGGCTGCTGGCGCTGCCCGACGAGGTGAAGGCCCGCTACGACCTCTCGTCGGTCCGCTACATCGTCCACGGCGCGGCGCCCTGCCCGCCCGAGGTGAAGACCGCGATGATCGAGTGGTTCGGCCCCGTGCTGAACGAGTACTACGCCGGCTCCGAGGGCGGCGCGGGCTTCATGATCGACAGCCACGAGTGGCTGAAGAAGCCGGGCTCGGTCGGCAAGCGGCCGGTCCTGATGGACTCCAAGATCCTCGACGATGCCGGCAATGAGTGCCCGCCGGGCGTGGCCGGGACCATCTACCACCAGCTGCCGCCGGGCGGCTTCACCTACTACAAGGACGAGGGCAAGACGGCCGCCGCGCGGATCGGCGACTTCTTCACCATGGGCGACGTCGGCTACTTCGACGAGGACGGCTACCTCTTCCTCACCGGCCGCAGCGCCGAGACCATCATCTCCGGCGGGGTGAACATCTACCCGCAGGAGATCGACAACGAGCTCATCAAGCACGACGCCGTCGCCGACAGCGCCACCGTCGGGGTGCCGCACGACGAATGGGGCGAGCAGGTGAAGGCGGTCATCCTGCTGAAGTCCGGCTACGAACCCTCCGAGGCCCTCGCCCGCGAAATCCTAGACTTCGCCCGCGCCAGCCTGCCGGCCTTCAAGGTCCCGCGCAGCCTGGACTTCGCCGTCGACCTGCCGCGCTCGGAGGCCGGCAAGATCCAGCGCGGCAAGGTTCGCGCGCCCTACTGGGAAGGCCGCGCCCGCCAGATCTGAAGGCGAACGCCGCTCCGCCAAAGGCCGCTTGTGCCCTGGCGAAATCCGGACCTTTAATCCCCGCCTCAACCGTGGGGGTTATTCCGTGAAGCATTTCGTCCTGGGCGCGCTGGCCGCCGCCCTTCTCGTGTCGTCCGCGCCGGTGTCGGCCCAACAGGCGCCGCTCACCTTCGTCCAGGCCGGCCGCGTGCTGCTGGACCCCGCCTCGGGCAAGGTCGAGACGCAGAAGACCCTCGTCGTGCAGAACGGCCGCATCGTCCGCGTCGCCGACGGCTACGTCGCCGAGCCCGGCGGCAAGGTCGTCGATCTGAAGGACAGCTTCGTCCTGCCGGGCTTCATCGACAGCCACGTCCACATCACCAGCCAGCAGGGCCCGACGGCCCGCCTCGACGAAGTCACCCAGTCCGCTACCGAACAGGCCTTCATCGGCGCCCGCTACGCCAAGCGGACTGTCATGGCGGGCTTCACCACCGTCGCCGACCTCGGCGGCGACAACGAAGCCGTCTTCGCCCTGCGCAAGGCGATCGCCGCCGGAGACGTGCCTGGTCCGCGGATCATCGCCGCCGGCTCGGCCATCTCGGTGCACGGCGGCCATGGCGACGTGAACGGCTACCGTGAAGACCTCATGCACGTCATGCGGCCGGGCTCGGTGTGTTCCGGCGCTGACGACTGCCGTCGCGCGGTGCGCGAGCAGGTCTGGAAGGGCGCCGACATCATCAAGATCACCGCCACCGGCGGCGTGCTGTCCAACACCGCGGCCGGCCTCGGCCAGCAGTTCTCCCAGGCCGAACTCGACGCCATCGTCGATTCGGCCCACCGCATGGGCCGCAAGGTCACCGCCCACGCCCACGGCGGCGACGGCATCAACAGCTTCCTCAAGGCCGGCGGCGACTCGATCGAGCACGGCACCTGGCTCGACGCCGAAGGCATCGCGCTGATGAAGAAGAACGGCGCCTATCTGGTGCCGACGCTGATGGCCGGCGATTTCGTGGTTGGCATCGCCAAGGGTCCGAACAACTTCTTCACCCCGGCCCAGACCGCCAAGGCCCTGCAGGCGGGCCCGCTGATGCTCGACATGACGCGGCGCGCCCACAAGGCCGGTGTGAAGATCGCCTTCGGCACCGACACCGGCGTCTCGGCCCACGGCGACAACGCCGGTGAGTTCGCCCTCCTGGTCCAGGCCGGCCTGACCCCGCTGGAGGCCATCCAGGCCGCCACCGTCAACGCCGCCGCCCACTTCGACCTGTCCAACGAGATCGGCAGCCTGGCCCCCGGCAAGGCCGCCGACATCATCGCCGTGAAGGGCGATCCGCTGGCCGACGTGAACACCCTGCGGTCCGTCTCCTTCGTCATGAAGGGCGGCCAGGTGGCCAAGCAATAGGCGCAACACAGCGTCACCAACCGTGTTTTGGCGGGTCCTGCCCTGCGTGGCATGACCCGCCGCATGATTCCGTTCATCGACCTGCAGGCCCAGCGTCAGCGCCTCGGCCCGCCGCTGGAAGACGCGATCCTCAAGGTGGTCCGCTCGGGCGCCTACATCATGGGTCCCGAGATCGCCCAGCTCGAAGCCGAGCTCTGCGCCTTCGGCCAGGCTCCGCACGCGCTCACCTGCGCCTCGGGCACCGACGCCCTGGTCCTGCCGCTGATGGCCTGGGGCATCGGCCCCGGCGACGCGGTCTTCTGCCCGGCCTTCACCTTCGCCGCGACGGCGGAGGCCATGCCGCTGGTCGGCGCCTCGCCGGTGTTCGTCGACATCCTCCCAGACACCTTCAACCTCGATCCTGCCCGGCTCGAAGCCGCCATCCAGGCGGTGAAGCTCGAAGGCAAGCTGGTCCCCAAGGCGATCATCGCCGTCGACCTGTTCGGCCAGCCCGCCGACTACCCGGCCATCTTCGAGATCGCCCAGCGGCACGGGCTGAAGGTGATCGCCGACAGCGCCCAGGGCTTCGGCGGCACGCTGAACGGCCATCACCCGATCCACTGGGCCGACGTCACCACCACCAGCTTCTTCCCGGCCAAGCCGCTGGGCTGCTACGGCGACGGCGGCGCCATCCTGTCGAAGGACGCCCGCTTCCACGACCTGCTGGTGTCGCTCCGCGTCCACGGCCAGGCCGTCAAGTCGGACCTCGAGGGCCGGACCTTCGACCACGACCCCAAATACATGAACATGCGGGTGGGCACGAACAGCCGGATGGACACCGTCCAGGCCGCCGTCCTGCTGCAGAAGCTGACCATCTTCGCCGACGAGATCGCCGCCCGGAACAAGGTCGCCGCGCGGTACGCCGAGGGCCTGTCCGACGTCGTCACGACGCCGACGGTGATCGACGGCGGCGTCAGCGTCTGGGCCCAGTACACGATCGAGACCGACGACCGTGACCGCCTGGCCGCGGCGCTCCGCGAACAGGCGATCCCGACGGCGGTCTACTATCCGCTGCCCCTTCACCGCCAGCCGCCCTACGCGGCCTATCCGCAGCCTGGCGGCCTGCCGGTCACGGAGGCCAAGGCCGGGCGTGTCATCAGCCTGCCGATGCACGCCTATCTCGAACCCGACGTGCAGGACCGCATCATCGCGGCCATCCGCAACCACGTGAAGCGCAACGGCTAGACTTCACAGCGGGACCGTGCGACGCCTCCTTCAAACAAGCGTTTGAAGGGAGCTCCCATGGCCCGCCTGCAAGGCCGCACGGCCGTCATCACCGGCGCCGCCAGCGGCATCGGCCGCGCCGCCGCAAATCTGTTCGCCGCCGAGGGCGCGAGCCTGATCATCGCCGACCGCGCCGACACGCTCTCCGACACCGCCGACGAAGTGACCAAGGCCGGCGGCAAGGTCGTGGCGCTCAGCGGCGACGCCGGCGACGACGCCTTCGTGCAGAGCCTGGTCGCCAGGGCCCAGTCCGAGTTCGGCGGCCTCGACGTCTTCTGGGCCAACGCCGGCATCTCGGGCGGCTTCACGCCGCTGCACGAGGCGACCGCCGACTACTGGGCCGAGATCCTGCGGGTGAACCTCATCGGCGCGTTCCTGGGCGTGAAACATGCCTCGGCGGCGATGATCCCGAACGGCCGCGGCTCGATCATCTGCACCGCCTCGGTGGCCGGCATCCGCTCCGGCGCCGGGGGCGTCGCCTACTCGGCGTCGAAGGCCGGGGTCATCAACCTGGTGCAGACCGCCGCCAACGAGCTCTACGGCACCGGTGTTCGCGTCAACGCCATCGCACCCGGCCTCATCGAGACCGGCATGACCAAGCCGATCTTCGACGGCGCCCGCGCCCGCGGCAACGAGGACAAGATCGGCCAGCTCAACCCGCTGACGCGCTACGGCGTGCCGGTCGAGATCGCCCAGGCCGCCCTGTTCCTGGCCTCGGACGACGCCTCGTACGTGAACGGCCAGACGCTCGCCGTCGACGGCGGCCTGTCGACCTCGCACCCCGTCGTCCGCAAGAAGCGTTGAGGCCGCCTGCGCGCGGTTGCCAAGCCGCCGCGGCGGGGGATAGTCCCCGGCCATGAAGTTCAACATGGGCTGCGGCCGCAACCGCCAGGCCGGCTACGTCAACGTCGACTCGGCGCCCGAGGCTGGCGCCGACGTCACCTGGGACCTGGAGCAAACGCCCTGGCCCTGGGAAGACAACTGCGCGACCGAGGTCCTCTTCGTGCACTCGCTGGAGCACATGGGCGGCGACCCGAAGGTGTTCCTGGCGATGATGAAGGAGCTCTACCGGATCGCCGCACCCGGCTGCGAGATCGTCATCCACGCCCCCCATCCGCGGCACGACAACTTCATCAACGACCCCACCCATGTCCGGGCCATCACGCCCGACATGCTGAAGCTGTTCGACCGCGAGCTGTGCGAAGGCTGGATCGCCCGCGGCGCCGCCAACACGCCGCTGGCCATCTACACCGGCACGGACTTCGTGGTCCGCAACACCACTACGGTGCTTGCCGAGCCCTATTCGACCCAGCATCGCGAAGGCAAGCTGACCCGCGAGCAGGTGATGAACCTGATCTACGACCGCAACAATGTGGTGTCGGAATACCGGATCACGCTTGAGGCGCGGAAGCCCGCCGCGGCGGCCTGAAGGGTCCCGCGCGCCAAGGACTCAAATTCGCCGCGCGAGCCGCTAAGGTCCCGGCATGCGCCGCATCGTCCTGGTCACCGCCGTTCTGGTCCCTCTGTTCGCTGGCGCCTGCGCGAACACGCCGAAGGTCGCGCCGTCGCCCCCGGTTCCGGCTGATCCCTACCTGGCGGTCATCTTGCCAGCGGCGAAGGACGCTCCGCCCGAGGCCCGCGCCGGCCTCGCCCGCGAGCGGATGCGCGGCTGGATCTGGAGCCTGGCCGCCCCGCCCTCCACGCCCGAACCGCAGAGCGGCTGGGTCGCCGAGGGGTTGGGCGACTTCCTGGCCGTCCGCGCCCGGCTGCGCGCCGGCCTTGCGGCGCCGCAGGACGCCGCCCAGGCGTTCGACGCCGCGTTGAGGGCCCACGACGCCGCGCCAGCCGCCGCCGACGCCAACCGCGCCCTGCTGCTGGCGCTGAAATGGGACGAGGCGATCCGGCAGCAGACGCCCGGCCGCGACCTCGACGACGTGATCAAGGCCGCCCACGAACGCCGCGCGCTCGTACCGACAGAGACCACCGGCTTCCTCGACCGGCTGCTGAACGCCGCCTGGGGCGGAGCCCAGTTCAACCTGCGCCCGGATGTGGCCCGCTATGTCGTCGGCCGCGAACGCGTCGCCCCGCCGGACACCCTGTTCGGCGGCTGCCTGCTGTCGACCACGACCCTCACCCACGGCTTCGACACCGGCTTCGACCATCAGGGCTCGCAGGCCGCCAAGACCGTCCGCGGGGTGCGCCGGGGCGGGGCGGCCTGGATGAGCGGCCTGCGCAACGGGATGAAGCTGGAGGGCCTGAGCGTCACGCCCGGCGACACGACCCGCGAAGTCGTCGCCCAGACAGCGGACGTGCGCGGTCGGAAGCGGACGATCCGCTACTGGCCCTATGCCGACGAGGACCGCGAGATCCGCCGGCTGCAGTTGCGCGAAGGCATGACGACGGAAGAGGCCGCCGCCTGTGGGAAGGTGATGGCTGGGCTGTGAGCTAGTGCAGCGGGCCTCGGCCCCAGCGCCAGGGCGGCAGGCCCTCGCGGCGCGGCGCCAGGTAGCGCCACAGGAAGTAGCCCCCCGCGGCGGCGGCGATCCCCAGTAGGAATGCCGTGGCCGCCGTCGGCGCGCCGGCCGGCAGGCCGCGTTGGGGCCCGGCGTCCATCCAGTGGACGATCTCGCCGTTCGGTTCTTCGGGCAGGATCTCGTCGATCGGCAGGCTCATGGGGGACCTCCGGCTAGGCTGTCACGCCTAACCCCTCCGACCAGCCCAAGTTCCCCGCCGCGATCCATCCGGGGTTCCGCGACGCGCAGGCTTCGGGGTAGAAGCCGAGCCACACCTCATTCTGCAAGCTGACCGACGGACGATGGCCGGACACTCAAAGTTCAAGAACATCATGCACCGGAAGGGCCGCGCCGACGCCGCCCGTTCCAAGCTGTTCTCCAAGCTCTCCCGCGAGATCACCGTGGCGGCCAAGACCGGCATGCCCGATCCCGACATGAACCCGCGCCTGCGCCTGGCGGTGAACAACGCCAAGGCCGAGTCCATGCCGAAGGACAACATCGATCGCGCGATCAAGAAGGCCATCGGCGGCGACGCCGAGACCTATGAGGCGATCCGCTACGAGGGCTTCGGTCCCGGCGGCGTCGGCGTCATCGTCGAGGCCCTCACCGACAATCGCAACCGCGCCGCCGCCAACGTGCGGGCGATCTTCACCAAGAACGGCGGCAACCTTGGCGAAACGAACTCGGTCTCGTTCATGTGGGACCGCGTGGGCCAGATCGTCTACGGCGCCGAGGCCGGCTCCGAGGACAAGGTCATGGAAGCCGCCATCGAGGCCGGCGCCGACGACGTGGAGTCCGATGAGGACGGCCACACCGTCTGGACCGCCTTCGACGCGCTGAACGAGGTGGCCCAGGCGCTGGAAGCCGCGCTGGGCCCGGCCAAGTCGACCAGCATCGCCTGGCGGCCGAAGACGCTGACGCCGGTCGAGGGCGACGCCGCCGCCAGCCTGATGAAGCTCGTGGAGTCGCTGGAGGACGAAGACGACGTGCAGAACGTCTACTTCAACGCCGACATCGCCGCCGACGAACTCGAGAAGCTGGCGGGCTGACGGCATGGCGAGGCGGCCGGAAGAAGATCCCCGCATCACGGACCTGCGCCGGTACAAGAAGGCGCGCGAGCAGGCCAAGCGCCGCCCGCCGCCGAAGCCCAAGAGGCCGTCCGAAGGCCTCCTCGGCTCGAACCCGCGCGCGGGCCTGATCCTGGCCATCGTCGCGGTCGTGCTCGCGGCGCTCTACGTCCTGCCGATGTTCATCTGAGAGCCTTCGGAAACACTGGGGCCGCACATGCGCTATTCTCCTCCGCCATCGGAGTAGTTCGCGCATGGAATTCACCTCGGAGACCCTGACCCGGTACGTCCTGCCGCTTCTCGCCGCCGCCTTCGCGGGCGGGTTCATCGGCCTTGAGCGCGAAGCGCGCGGACACCCGGCAGGCCTCCGCACCCACACGCTGGTCTGTCTCGCCTCGGCGCTCCTGATGCTGGCCGCCGTCCACCAGACCGACTGGGTGCGCACCACGCCCATGGAGGTGATCCGCATCGATCCCGTGCGGATGGCCCACGGCATCCTCACCGGCATCGGCTTCCTCTGCGGCGGCGTGATCTTCCGCCAGGGGCTCTCGGTTCACGGCCTGACCACGGCCGCCTCGCTTTGGGTGACCTCGGCGTTGGGCACGCTCTACGGCGTCTCCTCCTACGGCCTGGCGTTGGGCGGGACGATCGCCACCGTCATCATCCTGGTCGGCTTCCGCTGGATCGACGAGCACATGCCCGCCAGCAACATCATCGACGTCACCGTCCGCTACCGCCGGGGCGAGGTCTTCCCCGAGGACGGCTTCCACCGGCTTATGCAGGACCTGAAGCTCAAGCCGCGCTCCATCCGCCACAAGCTGGTCGGCGGCGGCAACGCCATCGAGCTGGGCGCCACCCTGCGGGGCCCAAGCAACGTGCAGACGCGCGCGCTCGCCGAGCGCCTCTGCGATGACGACCAGATCCTGCGCTTCGAGATCGTGCCGCGGAACGACTGAGCCCATGACAGCTTGACGGCAGCGGGGCCATTCCGCAGATGGCCCCGAATGCCCGCCCTGTCGCAGAAGCTCGTCAGCCGCCTCGTCATCGCGGCCTTCCTGCTCGGTTTCGTGACCCTGATCGCGGTCGGGGTCGCCGCGGCGCTCGTCCTGCAACGCAACGTCGCCTACACCGAGCTTGTCTCGCATACCTATCAGGTACAGCGTGCGATCACCGACTTCGCGGTACTCACCGAGCGGGTCGAGACCGCCCGCCGAGGCTTCATGCTGTCCGAGGAGCGAAGCTTCGAGCTCACCTATGACGCGACGGCCGCCGCCTTGCCGCGCCAGCTGGAACGCATCCGCACCCTCACGGCCGACAATCCGCAGCAGCGCCGCAACGTCGCCCGGCTCGAGAACCTCATGGCGCGGCAGCTGGGCGCCATCCGCGAGTCCGTCGTCACTGCTCGCGCCGGCGGCGGCGCTCCGGGCGCCTTCGAGCGAGATGCGGCGGTGGTGGCCACCCGGCAGATCCGCGCCCTGACCGAGGTCATGACCCGTGAGGAGCAGCAGCTTCTCGACGCCCGCGACGCAGACCGCCGCGCCGGATTGCGGACGCTCTTCCGGATGTTGGCGGCCGCCGGCGTCCTGCTCGCTGTGGTGGGCCTGGGTTCGGTCTGGACGATCGTCCGCTACACCCGCGACCTGGCGAGCTCCCGCGATCAGCTGCGCCGCCTGAACGAGGGCCTCGAGGACCAGGTGACGGCGCGCACCGCCGACCTCCAGCGCGCCAACGACGAGATCCAGCGGTTCGCCTACATCGTCTCCCACGACCTGCGCTCGCCGCTCGTCAACGTCATGGGCTTCACCAGCGAACTCGAGGCCGCCGTGAAGCCGCTCTCCGGCTTGATCGACAAGGCCGAGGCCGAGGCGCCGGCCCTCGTCAGCAACGACGCCCGCTTGGCCGTACGCGAGGACCTGCCGGAGGCGATCGGCTTCATCCGTACCTCGACCCAGAAGATGGACCGGCTGATCAACGCCATCCTGCGCCTGTCGCGCGAGGGCCGGCGCGTCCTGACCCCCGAGCCCATCGAGACCCAGCGGATGCTCGAGGGCATCGCCGACAGCCTGAAGCACCGCAGCGACGACCTCGGCGCCAGCATCGAGATCTCGCCGGGCCTTCCCAACATCGTCAGCGATCGCCTGGCGTTGGAGCAGGTGTTCTCCAACCTCGTGGAGAACGCGCTCAAGTATCTGAAGCCGGGGCGTCCAGGCCGGATCGTAGTCTCCGGCTACGCCCAGCACGGACGCGCGATCTTCGAGGTCCAGGACAATGGCCGCGGCATCGACCCCAAGGACCATGAGCGCATCTTCGAGCTCTTCCGGCGCTCAGGCGCCCAGGACCAGCCGGGCGAAGGCATCGGCCTCGCCCATGTCCGCGCCCTTGGTTACCGCCTCGGTGGGACGGTCTCCGTGCACTCTGCCCTTGACCAGGGCGCCACGTTCCGCCTTTCAGTGCCGCTCGTATTGACGCTCGAGGGGGCTGCGGCATGAGCGAACAACGTCACGTCACGATCGTGATGATCGAGGACGACGAAGGCCACGCCCGGCTGATCGAGAAGAACATCCGGCGCGCCGGCATCGCCAACGCGATCAAGCACTTCGCCGACGGCACCTCGGCGCTGAAGCATCTGGACGAAGCGGCCGGGGATCACGTCCAGGGTCCGGCCCTGGTGCTGCTGGACCTCAACCTGCCCGACATGAGCGGCACCGACATCCTGGCGAAGATCAAGTCGGACGACCGCCTGAAGCGCACGCCCGTCGTGGTCCTGACCACCACCGACGACAAGGTCGAGATCCAGCGTTGCTACGACCTCGGCTGCAACGTCTACATCACCAAGCCGGTCGCCTATGAGGCCTTCGCCGACGCGATTCGTCAGCTCGGCCTCTTCCTGTCGGTGATCCAGGTGCCGGAGATCGAAAGCTGACGACCGGCCGCCGCTGCAAAGTCCTGTACGTCGACGACGACGAGGGCCTGCGCCGCCTCGTCGGCAAGGCGCTGGACCGTCGCGGCTATGAGGTCACCCTGGCCTCGGACGGCGAGCAGGGCCTGGAGCTGGCCCGCAACGGCGACTTCGACGTCATCGCGCTCGACCACTACATGCCCGGCCAGGGCGGCTTCGCCACCCTCCAGGCCATCCTGGCCGAGGCCCAGGACCCGCCACCGATCGTCTACGTCACCGGTTCGGAAGAGACGCGCGTCGCGGTCGACGCGCTGAAGGCCGGCGCCGCCGACTACGTCGTGAAGACCGTCGGCGAAGACTTCTTCGACCTGTTGGAGAGCGCCTTCGCCCAGGCCATGGAGAAGGTCCGCCTCCGCCGGCAGCATGCCGAGTCCGAGGCGGCCCTGCGCGCCAGCCACGAGCGGCTCGAGGTCATGCTGCGCGAGGTGAACCACCGCGTCGCCAACAGCCTGCAGCTGGTCATGGCCATGGTGCACATGCAGGCCAGCCACGTCGGAGATCCGGCCGCCCGCGCCGCGCTGGAGGACACCAAGCGCCGCATCGCCGCCATCGGCCAGGTCCACCGCCGGCTCTACACCGCAGACAACGTCGAGGCGGTCGACATGCAGCCCTACCTCGAGGCCATGGCCAGCGAGCTGGAAGAGACGTTCTCCACGCCCGGCGCGCCCCGCCGCCTGGTGCTGGGCGTGGACCCCGTCCAGCTGCAGACCGACCGCGCCATCTCGCTGGGCGTGATCGTCAACGAGCTGGTCAGCAACGCCTGCAAGTACGCCTACGCCCCCACCGAGCCGGGCGAGGTGCGCGTCAGCCTGGCCGATGCGCCAGGCGCGGTCATCCTGACCGTCGAGGACCACGGCCGCGGCATGACCCCCGGCGCCGCGCCCATGGGCACCGGCCTCGGCGGCCGCCTCATCGCTGCGATGGCCCACAGCCTCCGCGCCGACCTGGCCTACGATCCCGCCCACGCCGGCGTTCGCGCGATCGTCCGCGTCCCCGCCTGATCGCGACCTCCAGACCCTGACGCTGGGGCGCCCTTGGCGCTGGCTGCGCCTTCAGTCACAGTGTCCGCCGAACCAGAGTTTCGAAACGGGGGGATACAAGAATGAAGGCTCTCATCATGGCCGCGGCCCTGCTCGCCGCGCCTGCGGTCGCCCACGCCGGCGACTATGTCTCGATCGTCCAGGAGGCGCCGGTGAAGGCGTCGGCCGAGACCGTCTGGAAGAAGGTCGGCGGCTATTGCGACATCGGTGCGTGGTTCAAGACCACCTGCGAAATCACCCAGGGCACAGACCGCGAGGTCGGCGCGCTGCGCAAGATCGGCGGCCGCATCGAGGAGGTCATCGTCGCCAAGACGCCGCTCTCCTACACCTACGCCGACATCGATCCGAAGATCCTCTACCACGGCACGGTCGAGGTTCGGCCGGTCGACGCGAAGTCGTCGAAGCTCGTCTACACCCTGTTCTTCGATCAGGCCTCGATCCCGGCCGATCAGCGCGAGGCCAACAAGACGCGCCGCGCCCAGATGTTCGCCGGTGTCCTGAAGACCATGGTGGCCGCGGCCGAGGCTCCCTAGCCCCGGCTCAGGTTTTTTCGCAGGATCGCCCAGATGATCAGGGCGAAGGCGGCCAGGCGCAGGAGGAACACCGGCGCCTGGTTCTCGCTCGGGATGTCCAGCAGGACCGGCGCGGCGTGGTTGGCCGCCAGCAGCACGAACGCCGCCGCGAAGGTCGCGAACAGCCGGTCGCCGGTCCGCCGCCAGAACTTCAGGAAGAACAGGGCCACAATCAGGAAGCCCACCGTGAGCAGGCCGGCGATGAAGCCCCGGATCATCGGATCGGCTGTCATCGCTCCACCTCCCAGATGAAGCCGTAGATCAGCACCGCCACCGCTCCCAGCGCGAACACCTGGCGGTAGGGCCACAGGTACACGTCCGGGAAGATCACCCGGTCGGCGACCAGCAGCAGGTTGTTGAGCGCCAGCAGCACGAAGGCGCTGGCCGTCCACAGCAGCAGCCGCGAGCGGCTCTTCTGCCAGGACCGCAGCAGCAGGCCGGCGCACAGCACGCTGGCCAGCAGGCAGAGGAAGTAGACCAGGGCCGCGCCCATGTCGGTCATCACTTGTCCCCCCGGAACTTGAAGGCGTCCGCCAGGCCCTGGATCGGGTCCGGCGGCGTCGCGATGATGTTGATGATGCTGACCGGCCGCTCCCGATAGGCCGCCTCGAGCTGGCCCGCGAGATCGTGCAGGACCGGGATTGCGGCGTAGCGCCAGGTGTCGTTTTCCTCGTGCACGACGAGACCGCTGCGCTCGAAGCGCTGCAGGTTGTCGTTCACCAGCGGGACCGAGGCCCGCAGTTCGCGCACGAGATCGGCCGCCGGCCAGCGTCGGTCCGGGTCGCGTCTCAACAGCAGCAGCAGCTCGACGGCCCATACGGAGCGGATGTGCTCGCGTACGAAGGCGGCCAGCTCAGGTTTGTCGGACAAGTCGAAAAGTCCCCCGACCGGCAGGGCTCCCGAACCTAAAGTCAGGAACCCGACGATCAACCCCAAATCAGAAGCGCGGCGGCTCCGTGGTCGCCGCGGCGGGCGCGGCGTCCAGCGCCTCCTTGCTGTCGGCCTCGCGGACGGCGACCGCCTGGGCCGCCTGTCGCGAGCCCTCGTCCAGCACCACCGCCTTCACCTCCTCCGGCGCCGCGGCGCGGGAGCCCGCGCACGCGCCGACAGCGAGAGGCGCCCCCAGGACCAGCCCGGTGGCGATCAGCAGGCGCAGGCTCATTGGCTCTTCGGCTCGGTCCCGGCCGGCGCGTCGCCGCTCTTCGGCGAGGTCGCGTCGCCGGCGTCGGTCGCGCCGCCCGGCTCGGCCAGCTGGCCCGCGCCGCCGATGTCTGCGCCGGCGTTGTCGTTGCCCGTGTCGGCGATCGTGCCGTTCGGCGTCGCCGCCGCCGTGCCCGGGTCGCCCGCGGCGGTCGCGCCGTCCGCGTTCTGAGGCGAGCGGTCGCAGGCCGTCAGGCTGATCAGACCGGCCGCGAGGATGAGCGCCATCCGCATGAACTTCTCCTGGCTTAGGAATTCCCTGAGCACGCCAACCCCTGGAAACGGCCAAGGTTCCCCTCAAGGGCCCGGCCGGTTAGAAAAAGCCCGCCCGGGGAGGGAAGATGCAGAGACGCAAGGTCGACCGCGCGCAGCGCATGCGCGCCCGCAGGATCTGGTGGGACCGCAACGGCGCCTTCGTGCGCGGCGCCCTGGTCGGCAGCGGGGTCACCGCCGTCGCCGCCTGGCTCATTCAGACCCTCTCCTAGTGGCCGCCACCCCGCCGTTCGACGCCCTGCCCGACGCGTACGCGGCCTGGGCCGCCGGCGAGGTCGCCCACTGGCGCGAGGGCGTGCTGAAGCCCGCCGGGCCGCTGGCCAAGCGCGCCCGCGCTGTCCAGCAGCGGATCAACCGCGCCATCCCGGAGAAGGTCCACGCCGCCGTCACCGAGGTGATGCAGCGCATGACCCGCACCATCCTGACCGGCGCCGACCTCGTGTCCGGCCCGCCGCTGGTCCAGGCGAGCCTCGCCGAACGCGACAGGCGCGCGCTCGCCGCCATCGCCGACTACCGCAAGATCGCCGCCGTCGAGGGCGGGGTCGCGGGCGCCGGCGGCTTCTGGATGGCGCTGGCCGACTTCCCGGCGCTGATCGCCATCAAGATCCGGCTGCTGTTCGACCTGGCCGCGGCCTACGGCCACGACGCCGAGGCGTTCTCCGAGCGCCTATATATCCTGCACCTGTTCGAGCTGGCGTTCTCCAGCGCCGATCATCGGGCCCGCGTCTTCCACGGCCTCGAAGCCTGGGACAGCCGCGACCATCCCGCCGATTTCGAACACTTCGACTGGCGCACCTTCCAGCAGGAGTACCGCGACCACATCGATCTCGCGAAGATGGTCCAGCTCATCCCGGTGATCGGCGCCCCCGTCGGCGCGGTGGTCAACTGGCGCCTGACCGACCGGCTTGGCGAGACCGCGATGAACGGCTACCGGATGCGCTGGCTGGCGGCTCAGCCCTAGGCCAGAAGACGGCTCACGCCCACGGCGACGGCGACCCAGAACCCGGCGCACAGGCAGACGCACACGCCGAGCGTCGAAAGCCGGACGGCGACGAGGGTGGGGGCGGCGTGGCTGGGGCGGCGCATCATGCGGAAAGACTCCCACGGCCGCAGTCCGGGCGCGATCTGGGGGTTATACGTAATGACGACATGCCGCACGCCGCCCCCACGATCCTGACCGCCGCGCTGTTGCTCGCGGTCCCCGCCGCCGCGCAACCGGCGCTGACCGAGGCCAACGCCCGCACGCTTGCGGCCCGCCAGGCCGAACGGCTGAACGCCGGCGACCTCGGCGGCTACTTCGCCACCTTCACCGCCTCTGCCGTCTTCACCCAGCAGGCGCTCGGCTCGAACAACGCGGTGATCCCCTACGGCCAGGCCAGCCTTGCCGAGGCCCGCGCCCAGCTGTCCCAAACGCTGTCGAAATCGACGGTCCGGGAGACGGTCGAGGTGCGCAAGGTGGCCGTTGCGGCGTCGGGCCGGGGCGGCGCCTTTCGCGCCTTCGTCCGCACGCGTGTCACCACGGACGGCCGAGTGCGCGAAAGCTGCGCTGAGCGACTCTCGACCTTCGCCCGCGTGCGCGGCGCGCTCCGTGTGCTGGCCCAGACCGACACCCTGGTCCGCTGCCGCCGGGCCGCCTAAGGTCGCCTGATGCTGATCCGCCGCGCCCTGCTGGGCCTCGCCGCCGCCGCCGCCCTGTCCGCCACAGCGCACGCCCAGGACCCAGCCCCTGCGACGGCGCCAATGGCTTCACCCGCGCCCGCCTCGACCAATCCCAAGGTCCGCATAGACACCGATCAGGGCGCCATCGTCGTCGAGCTCTTCGCCGACAAGGCGCCCAAGACCGCCGCCAACTACCTGAAGTACGTCGACCGCAAGCTGTTCGACGGCGCGACCTTCTACCGGGCCTCCAAGCCGCCGAACTACGCGCCCAACGACTACGGCGTCGTGCAGGGCGGCCTGCAGAACGATCCCAAGAAGGTGCTGCCGCCGGTCGCCCACGAGCCCAACACCCAGACGGGGATCAAGCACACCACCGGCACGATCTCGATGGGCCGTCACGCGCCGGGCAGCGCCCAGGCGGACTGGTTCATCGTGATTGGCGACCACGACTATCTCGACGCCGATCCCAAGGACCCGAAGAAGACGCCGGGCTTCGCCGCCTTCGGCCGCGTGACCGAAGGCCTCGACGTCGCCCAGAAGATCCTCGGCCAACCCGTCGACCCCAAGGCTGGCGTCGGCGCCATGAAGGGCGAGATGCTGGTCAAACCGGTGCGCATCCGCACCGTCCGGCGCGTGACGCCTTAAAGCAAAACGGCGGCCCAGGAGGGCCGCCGCTGCAATCCGTCAACTCAGCTGAAGCCTATTCGCCGGCGGTCGCGGGCTTGGCGGCTTCGGCCTTCTTGCCCTTGGCCTTGGCGCCCGGCTTGGCCGTGTCGGCTTGGGCCTTCGCCTTGGCGGCGGCGGCCTCGGCGGCTTCCTTCTCTTCCATCCGCGCGCCGCCCAGGATGCCCGGCAGGGCATAGTTCCCCTCGTGGCAGGCGTATTCGAAGATCCGGCCGGCCAGCGGCGCGAACTCGTACTCGCCGCCCCACGGCTTGTCCCAGATCGTCGGATCATCGACGGTGAACTGGTAGTGGACCCGCTTGTCGCCCACGCGGGTGAAGCGCTCGGTGATCTTCAGGTTTTCCCACGAGCCGGCGAACTGCTGGCTGCGCGGCAGGTTGGTGGTCTCGACCACCAGCGTGTCGCCTTCCCACCAGCCGATGCTGTCGCCGAAATAGGGCCGCACGCCGTCGGTGCGATGCTTGCTGTTCAGCCGGATGACCCGCAGGTCGTGATTCATCTCGACCTGGATCACCACGGTGTCCGGCGTTTGAATGAACTCGTAGTTGTTGTTGTAGAAGCCGTTCGGCAGCATCGGCGGGCCGCCATTGCGCCCGAAGCCAATGATGCAGCGCTCGCCCAGGGACCGCGTCTCGTAGCTGTCGAACGAGCCCAGCCCGCCGCGACCGCCGCCGAAGCCCGGAGCCGCTGGCGCGCCGGCCTTGCGCGGCGGATACTGGCCGTTCGGCGTGGTCAGCAGCGAGGTGCGCGGCTCGCCGTTCACCCGCATCACGCTATGGCCGGGGTCCAGCCAGCCGCGGTCGTAACCGCCCACGTCGCCGCCGGCGGCGGCGAATTCGGGACGTACGTTCGTGCTCTCGCGGCGCGCTTCGGCCGGCGCGTCCGGATCGGTCGGTTGGTTGCCCTCCTCGACCTCCTGCTCGGCCTGGGCCTCCATCTGCTTCACCTCTTCCGGGGTGTAGACGAGACGGTCGCCGAAGTTCGCGCGCCGGGCGATCGGCGTCATGCTGTTGTTGGTCCAGAAGCCCGAAATGTCCGGCTGGCCGAACGCGTTGCGCGGCGCCTTGTAGGCCGATTTCGCAGCGGCTTTCGGCTGAGCGGCCGCCTGGATGGAGCCCGTCAGCGCGATCGGCGCGATGCAGAGGGCTGAGCCCAGGAGAAGGATGGCGGCGCGTTTCACGTTTCAGCTCCCCGAGATGGCCGCGTGTCCCTGCGGCTTTCATACCGAACTTACGATTCTAGAACGCTGCTCGCAATCTCCAGAGTGTTTCACGGGAGCAACTGTCGAGGTTCCGACGTTTAGAACGCCGTAGGGACCGGCTCCGGAGGGGGATGAGAAGCCGCATGCGCGCACGCGACGTAAGAGCCCTCGCCTTCTGCGCGATCACCACCCTGCTGCTGCTGGGCGGATCCTACCTGCTGCTCCAGAGTGCGCTGATCAGCCTCGCGCTGACGGCCGGCTGGCTGGCCCTCGTCCTGACGCGACCGCGCATGCAGCGCGTCATCCGCCGCCTGCGCGGCGAGCCCGACTGGAACGGCTACTTCAAGAACGACTGATGCTCGCGCCTTCTCCCGCCAGGGGAGAAGGAAGAGGCCCGCCTACGCCTCGCTCCGCGCCCAGGCCTCGCCGACCTGAAGCGCCTCGCGCTCGGCCCCGTCCAGCCGCAACGCCGTCAGCACGCCGGTCCGATAGGCGCCGGTGTCCACGCCAATCCGGTGCTCGGACAGCTGCGGCCGCTCGTCCAGCCACGTGTGGCCGTGGACGATCACCTTCTCATGCGGCCCCGGCGCGTCGAGGAAGCCCTCGCGGATCCAGAGCAGGTCCTGCTCGGTCTGCTGGGCCAGCGCGGCGCCCGGCCGCACGCCGGCGTGGACGAAGGCATAGTCGCCCACCGCCACCATCAGCTCCAGTCGCTGCAGCAGCAGCAGGTGGCTGGCCGGCATCTTGGCCAGCAAGGCGTCGCGGGCGTGGGTCACTGCCAGCGGTCCTTCGTCCAGCGCCGGCGGGGTCACGCCATAGGCGGCCAGCGTCTCGGCGCCGCCCCAGTCCAGCCAGGCGACGTTCGCCTCGGGCGCATCCAGGAACCCCAGCATGGCCGCCTCATGATTGCCCTTCAGCAGCCGCACCTCCAGGTCGGGCCGCCGCTTCAACCAGATCAGCGCCTCCAGCACCTTCGCCGACTGCGGGCCGCGGTCCACGTAGTCGCCAAGGAAGATCAGGATCGGCCGCCGCCCCTGGGCGCGCGCCGCGGAATCTGCGGCGATCTTCGCCAGCAGCGCCTTCATCAGGTCGTAGCAGCCGTGGACGTCGCCGACGGCGTAGACCAACTCTCCGTCAGTACTGCGGCTCACGTGCGCGCCCCGCGCGACATGCGGTCGAGGTCGCGGGCCATGGCCCGGTAGCCGTAGATCACCTTGGCGGGCTGGTCGTCGGCCCGGTGGCGCAGGCTGGCCCAACGGCTGCGATAGTCCACCAGCGCATGGCGCGGCACCCCGGCTCGGACGGCGCGGTCATAGGCGGCGCGCAGGTTGCGATCGGCGGCCATCACCGCCGGATAGGCGCAGCGCGCCTCGGCCGAACGGGTCATGCCGTTGCAATGATAGCGGCTGCCCGACCGCGCCTGGGCGCGACCTTCCGGCTGGGCGCGGGGCTTCTCGCGGCGCTCGGCTTTGGCGGCGGTGCGTTCGATGAGCTTCGGGTCTCGCGTCACCGCGGTCAGCTGAACCGGCTGGGCGCTCTCGATCTTCGGGCTGGCCACGACAGGCGGCGGCGTCACCGGCGGCACATCGATGCGGGCAAGCTGCTGCGTGCGCGGGGCCTCGGCCTGGGCCTCCGGCGTCACCTTGCCGGGCCGGGCGATCGCCGCGCCCAGCGCCAGGCCCACGAGCGCCGTGGCCGCCAGGGCGCCTATGCGCGCAGGCCGCCGCTCGCGGTTTCCCGGGCCAGCCGCCGCGATGCTTTGCACGCGGCCGCCCGCCGGCGCCGCCTCGATCCGCGGCGCAGCTCGGAAAATCTCCTCGAGGTCCCCGGAAACGCCGTGCGACAGCGCGGGGTCGGGGCCCATCGTCGTCTCGTTCATGCGTGCTCCGTCCGCATGGTCGAACTTCACCGTGGTCAGGAATGACTTCGGCCCGTGTTCGTTTCCCGACACACGTAGAATTGCGCTCAGCCGTAGCGCTTGGGCCGGCGCAGTCCATATTGGCCTCATGACGACCGACGCCTCCGCCTCCGCCTCGACGCCGCCCAACAACCTCATCGGCATCGCGATCCTCTTCGCGTTCGTCGCTTTCGGTGTTGGGCTGGTGACGATGTCGTCGAGCGCAGCCCTGGGCCCGCTGACGTTCGGGTTTGTCATGCTGGGCTGGATCTTGGCGGTCATGGCGCACGAGTTCGGCCATGCCTTCGTGGCCTACCTGGCCGGCGACCACACGGTGCGCGACAAGGGCTACCTGGCCTTCGACCCGCGCCGCTACGGCGACCTCTGGACCAGCCTGCTGATCCCGCTGCTCGCCCTGGCGCTGGGCGGCATCGGCTTCCCGGGCGGGGCGGTCTATCTGCGCCACGACCTGATGCGCAGCCCGGCCTGGCGCGCGGCTGCTTCGTTGGCGGGACCGGCGGCGACGCTGGTCATGCTGATCCTTCTGTCGCTCGTCGCGCGGCCCGCCTGGCCCGAGCCGCTGGCCAATGCGCTCGCCCTGCTGGCCTTCCTCCAGGCCACCGCCCTGCTGCTCAACCTGCTGCCGATCCCTGGCCTCGACGGCTTCAACGCGATCCGGCCTTTCCTGCCAAACAGCTGGGACCCTGCGATCCACAAGGCCGAGGGCGTGGCGATGATCGCCCTGCTCGCCGCACTCTTGATCCTGCCGGGCGTGGGCGGCCTGTTCTTCGGCCTCGCCGCCGACTTGGCCGCCGCTGTCGGCGTCGACCGCATCGGCGTCGTCCGGGCGTTCGACACCTTCCAGTTCTGGCGCTGACCGCGTCCGCCCTAGCGCGCCTTCGTTCGCCTGACGGCGACAAGCACGACGTTCACGCGCCGGCTCTGGTCGGGCATGTCAAACTCGCTGCGCATCAGCATCACCCCGCGGCTCTCGTCCGGCGCCTTGGCCTCCCAGAGGGCGGCCTCCTCGCCGGGCGCGGCCTTCTCCGCCGTCCAGTCCGTGACGATCCAACCGTTGGTCCGCGCCCGCGGCGCGACCGTCTGGGCCAGCAGCTGGGCGAAACGACGTCCCGCCTCCGCGTCGCGACGCCATGTGGCCTGGCAGACAATGGCCGCTCCGCCTTTCAGGCATTGGTGAAACGCCCCGTCGAGCGTCTTGTCCAACCCCGGCATCAAGGCGGCTTCGGTGGCTTCGCCGGCGACAGGCGGAGCGGCCTGAGCCAGGATCAGGTCCACGACGGCGGCTGTCCCATCAACGCTGAATATTGGATCGGCGCGCCTTTCCTCTGCGTCCTGCGCGGCCTGTAGACGCGCGAGCATGGCTTCGCCGGTCTCCCCTGAGGCGCCGCGGCAGCCGGGCGGCAAGAACAACAGCCTGCCCACGCCGCCCTTCCGGATCGGCGGCTGGTAGATCGGGCCGGAGGGATCGCAGATTGGCGCGCCCGCGCCGGTCTCGGCGGGCTGCGCCAAGGCCTCTCCGCCGGCCAGGGCCGTGCCCACAACCGCCGCCGCCGCCGCTGCGGCCGCCGCCAGCACCCCCCGCCAGGTCATCCGGTCACCTTTCCGCAAGCCTTTCGACCTTACCTGAGACAGATTGGAACGTACGATGAACGCGATTCGACCCATCCGCATCCTCGGTCTCGACCCGGGCCTGCGCCGCACCGGCTGGGGCGTCGTGGCTTGCGAGGGCGCGCGGCTGGTCCACGTCGCTCACGGCGTCATCGCGCCGAAGGACACCCTGCCCTTCGCCGAGCGGCTGCTGATCCTGCTCACCGGCATCGAGGCGATCATCGCCGAACACGTCCCCGACGAGGCCGCCGTCGAGGAGACCTTCGTCAACGAGAACGCCCGCTCGGCGCTGAAGCTGGGCCACGCCCGCGCCATGGCGCTGGTGGCCCCCGCCCGCGCCGGTCTGCCCGTCGCTGAATACGCCGCCACCGTGGTCAAGAAGGCCGTGGTCGGCACAGGCGGCGCCGACAAGGCCCAGGTCGGCTGGATGATCGCCCGCCTGCTGCCCACCGCCGGCAAGACCACCGCCGACGCCGCCGACGCGCTCGCCGTCGCCATCGCCCATGCCCACGCCCGCACCGCTCGCCGGGTGGCCTGATCGCTTCGGCGATTCCCCTTGCGGCGGCTGCGCGTTACTTGATCGGGACCGCATGCCGAACGTGATTCGCCCCCTCTTCAACCTGGAGCGCGCCCTGGAGGAAAACGGGTGATCGGACGCCTGCGCGGCATCGTCGCCGAGGTCGGCGAGGAAGAGGCCCTGATCGACGTCATGGGCGTCGGCTACGTCGTGCGCTGCGGATCGCGGATGCTGTCGCGCCTGCCGCCGATCGGCGACGAGACCGTGATCCATGTCGAGAGCGTGTTCGGCGAGCAAACCGGCGTCACCCTCTACGGCTTCCTCGGCCGCGACGAGCGCCGCGCCTTCGTCACCTTGCGCACCATCCAGGGCGTCGGGCCGAAGGCCGCGCTCTCGGTGCTGGACGTGCTGTCGCCCCCGGAACTCGCCGCGGCCGTCGCGCGCGAAGACAAGGCCGCCGTCGCCCGCGCCAACGGGGTGGGCCCCAAGCTTGCCCAGCGCATCGTCGTCGAGCTGAAGGATAAGCCGCTCACCGACGGCCCCGTCGCCGCCTTCCACGCCCAGATCGCACAGGCTCAGGTGGTTCAGCCGTCGGCGCCCGGCGAGGCCGTCGCCGCCCTCATGGGCCTCGGCATCGCCGAGCCCCAGGCCCGCCGCGTCGTTGAGAGCGCGGCCCTGCGCCTGGGTGAAGACGCCGAGCCGCCGGCCCTCATCAAGGCGGCTCTCCAGGAACTCGGGCGATGAGCCGCCTCGTGTCGGGAGAGCCCGGCGCCTTCGAACCCACCGACAAGGCGCTGCGCCCGCAGACGCTCGCCGAGTTCGTCGGCCAGAAGCAGGCCAAGGCCAACCTCTCGGTGTTCATCGATGCCGCCCGCAACCGCGGCGAGGCCCTGGACCATGTGCTGCTGTTCGGCCCGCCCGGCCTCGGCAAGACCACGCTGGCCCAGATCGTCGCCCGCGAGCTGGGCGTGAACTTCCGCGCCACCTCCGGGCCGGTGCTGGCCAAGGCCGGCGACCTCGCCGCCATCCTCACCAACCTCGAGCCGCGCGACGTCCTCTTCATCGACGAGATCCACCGCCTCGCCGCCAATGTGGAGGAGATCCTCTATCCGGCGATGGAGGATCACGTCCTCGACCTGGTGATCGGCGAAGGCCCGTCGGCCCGCTCGGTGCGCATCGACCTGGCACCCTTCACCCTCGTCGCCGCGACCACCCGCGCGGGCCTCTTGGCGACGCCGCTGCGCGACCGCTTCGGCATCCCGATCCGCCTGGAATTCTACACCCACGAGGAGCTTGGGAACGTCCTGCTGGGCGCGGCCCGCAAGATGGGCGCGCCGCTGGACGAGAGCGGCGCCCAGGAGATCGCCCGCCGGGCCCGCGGCACGCCGCGCGTCGCCGGCCGGCTGTTGCGCCGGGTCCGCGACTTCGCCGCCGCCGACGGCGCCGAGGTGATCGACCGCAAGGCCGCCGCCGCCGCGCTCGCCCGCCTGGACGTCGACGAGTTCGGCCTCGACGCCCTGGACCGTCGCTACCTCCGCGCCCTGATCGAGAACTACGCCGGCGGCCCGGCTGGCGTGGAGACCCTGGCCTACGCCATCGCCGAAGCCCGCGACGCCGTCGAGGACGTCATCGAGCCCTTCCTGCTGCAGCAGGGCTTCATCCAGCGGACGCCGCGCGGCCGGATGGCCTGCGCCAAGGCCTACGAGCACCTGGGCCTGCAGGCGCCGCGGAACATCCAAGGGGCCGGCCCGCCGCCGGACCTGTTCGACAAATGAGCATCGAACCCACAGCCGGTTGGCTGGATGGGCGCGAGCACGTCCTGCCGGTGCGCATCTACTACGAGGACACCGACTTCACCGGCGTCGTCTACCACGCCAACTACCTGCGCTATTTCGAGCGCGGCCGGAGCGACTTCCTCCGCGTCTGCGGCATCAGCCACCAGGCGCTCGCCCAGCTGCCCGAGCCCGCCGCCTTCGCCGTCACCCACATGGCCATCGACTTCAAGCGCTCCGCCCGCGTCGACGATGCGCTGGTGGTCCGGACGACCTACGACGCCGTGAAGGGCCCGCGACTCTTTGTCAGCCAGCGGATCCTGCGCGGCGACGAACTCATCGCCGAGGCCCGCGTCGAGGCCGCCTGCATCAGCCTCGATGGCCGCGCCAGGCGCCCGCCGCCCGGCCTCGTCGAACAGCTCAAGCCGCTGTTTTCAGCGCCATAAGTTCGCCACCGAACCCCGCCAAGCACCACCGACCGACCCCCAGAGAAGGACCGCGATGGACCCGGCCGCCGTCACTCCCGAAAGCTTCAACGCCGTCCACCTGTTCATGCAGGCCGATTGGGTCGTGAAGCTGGTCATGATCAGCCTCGCGGCGGCCTCGCTCTGGTCCTGGACGATCATCCTCGACAAGCTCTTCCGCTTCTCGGCCCTGAACCGGGAGGCCACCAAGTTCGAGGACCAGGTCGCCTCGGGTCGCAGCCTCGAGGACGTCGCCGCGGACGCCGGGACCCAGCCCCGCCACGCCTTGCCGCGCATGCTGCAGGGGGCGCTGAAGGAGTGGCGCGACGCCCGCCAGAAGGGCCAGGCCTCGGAGGCCCAGGTCGCTTTCCTGATCCAGCGCATCGACCGTCACCTCGACGCTACGATCGCCCGCGAAAGCGCCCGGGTGGAGAGCGGCCTCGGCGCCCTGGCCATCGTCGCCACGGCCTCGCCCTTCGTCGGCCTGTTCGGCACCGTCTGGGGGATCATGAACTCCTTCCAGGCCATCGCCATCCAGAAGAACACCTCGCTGGCCATCGTCGCCCCCTCGATCGCCGAAGCCCTCTTCGCCACCGCCATCGGCCTGGTCGCCGCGATCCCAGCCTACATCGCGTTCAACGCCTTCAGCACCTCGGCCGGGAAGTACACCGCCCGCCTGGAAGGCTTCGCCGACGACCTCTCCACTGCGATCCAGCGCCGCCTGGCGGAGCGCGCGTAAATGGCGCTGTCGGCCAACGACGCCTTCGCCGCGGGCGGGGCGAAGCGACGGCGCCGCTACGGCCGCGGCCGGCGCGGCGCCCTGTCCGAGATCAACGTCACGCCGCTGGTCGACGTGATGCTGGTGCTGCTGATCGTCTTCATGATCTCGGCGCCGCTGCTGACGGCCGGCGTGCCGGTGGAGCTGCCGAAGACCGAGGCCGGCGCCATCCAGGACCAGCCCGAGCCGATTACCGTCTCCATCCGCGCCGACGGCAATGTCTACGTCGGCGAAGATCCGGTTCCGTTCGCGACGCTCGCCCCCCGCCTCCAGGCCCTGACCAACGGCGACACCAAGCGCCCGATCTACGTCCGCGCCGACGGCCGCGCGACCTATGAGATCGTCGCCCAGGTGATGGCCTCGTTGTCGACCTCCGGCTTCAGCACGATCAACCTGATCACCGACACCGGCGGCCCCTCCTCTGGCATCGAGGACCAGACGAACCCGTGAGGCGTGTGGAGGTCTCACCGGCGGCCATCGGCTCGCTCGCGTTGCACGCGGGCGTGGCGGCTGCGCTGATGATCTCCTGGGGCGCCCGCGACCTGAAGGTGGGCGCCGTGACGCCCGTGACCATCGTCTCAAGCGCCCCCGACCTCGACACGCGGCCGGCTATCGAAGGCCCCACCGAACAGACCGCCCTGGCTGAGACACCCGTGCCGGACGCCGCGCCCACGCCCGCGCCGCCGGCCCCTCAGCCGCAGCCTGCGCCGCCGACGCCACAGCCGACGCCGAAGACCACGCCCACGCCGACGCCCAAGGCGGCGCCGCCGAAGCCCGCGCCCAAGAAGGCGGACACGAGCCAAGACTTCTTCGCCAGCCTGGAGCAGAGCCTGTCGAAGTCGCGGCCGACCACCGGCCGACCCTCGCCCGCGCCAAAGGGCCAGAGCCGCGCCGAAACCTCGACGACGCCGCGCAACACCGCAGGCTCCGGCCTCGCCGCCGGCGCGGACATGCAGGGCCTGGTCCAGGAGCTGCAGCGGCGCTGGAATCCCAACTGCGAGGTGGAGGGCGGCCGCGACGTCGTCGTCCGCGTTGTGTTCAACATCGGCTCGGGCGGCCAGCTGGTCGGCCAGGTCGCTTCCGAGATCCGCGGACCGCGGACGCCCGTCGCCCAGGCCTCGGCCGAACGCGCCGAACGCGCCGTCTATGCCGCTTCGCCCTTCCGCGGACTGTCGCGCGACTACTATGGTCAGCGCATCGCGGTGAACTTCAACGCCCGGGAAGCCTGCGCCTCACGATGACCCGAACCTTCCGGAACCTCGCCATGCGCCCACTCATGATGTTGCTGGCCGCCATCTTCGCCATCGGCCTGGCCGCGCCGACGGCGCGCGCCGAGATCGAGGTCAACGTCAACCGCGGCGACGTCCAGCCGCTGCCGATCGCGGTGCCAGCCTTCGGCGGCCAGCAGGGCGCCGACATCGCCCAGGTGATCAGCGCCAATCTCCAGCGCTCGGGCCTGTTCCGGCCGCTGGACCCGGCCGGGTACATCGAGCGCGACATCAACATCGCGGTGCAGCCGCAGTTCGCGAGCTGGAAGCAGATCAGCGCCCAGGCGCTGGTGAATGGCCAGGTCACCGTCGAGGGCGGCCGGCTCCGCGTCGACTTCCGCCTGTGGGACGTCTACGCCGAGCAGCAGCTGCTGGGCCTGCAGTTCACCTCCAGCCCCGAGAACTGGCGCCGGGTGGCGCACAAGATCTCCGACGCCGTCTATGAGCGGCTCACCGGCGAGAAGGGCTACTTCGACACCCGCGTGGTGTTCGTCGCCGAGAGCGGGCCGCGCGCCAAGCGCATCAAGCGACTGGCGATCATGGACCAGGACGGCGCGAACCCGAGCTATCTGACCGACGGCTCGTACATCGTCATGACGCCGCGCTTCTCCTCGAACACCCAGGAGATCACCTACATGTCGCTGCGCCCCGACGGCTCGGCGATCTATCTGTTCAACCTTGAGAGCGGCCGGCGCGAAAGCCTCGGCAGCTTCCAGGGCATGGTGTTCGCGCCGCGCTTCTCGCCCGACGGCGGCCGCGTGGCGTTCTCGGTCGAGCGGGGCGGCAACAGCGACATCTTCCTGATGAGCCTGGCCAACCGGTCGTCCACACGGCTGACCTCGGACCCCTCGATCGACACCTCGCCGTCGTTCTCGCCGGATGGCGCGAGGATCGCCTTCAACTCGGACCGCTCGGGCTCGCCGCAACTCTACGTGATGGGCCAGGACGGCTCGAACCCGCGCCGCATCTCATTCGGTCAGGGCCGCTACACCACGCCGGTCTGGAGCCCCACGGGCGAGTTCATCGCCTTCACCAAGCAGGTCGGCGGCCAGTTCCACATCGGCGTGATGCGCCCCGACGGCTCGGACGAACGGCTGCTCACCTCGAGCTACCTTGACGAGGGACCCACCTGGGCCCCCAACGGCCGGGTGCTGATGTTCTCGCGCGAGACGCCCGGCGGCGCGCCCAGGCTGTGGAGCGTGGATGTCACAGGCCGTGTGCTACAGCCCATGCCCTACCCCGGGTCCGGCTCGGACCCGGCGTGGTCGCCGCTGCTGAACTGACTTGCGCCTAAATCCCGCCCGATAGACGCTGACTATGAAACCCCAGATCGAGACACGAGGAGACCTAAGGATGCTTGGTAGCGTGAACAGGAGCACGGCGGCCCGCCTGGCGCTCATCGCCGTGGCCGCCGCGTCCATGGCTGCCTGCTCCAGCCGGCCGAAGCCGCAGTACGGCACGAACACCCCGCCCGCGACCACGCCGCCGCCGGCGACCCAGGGCACGGACGCGCCGCCGCCGGTCTCAAGCGGCTCGCTCGCGGCCACGCCCGGCTCGGCCCAGGACTTCGTCGTCAACGTCGGCGACCGCGTCTATTTCGACACCGACAGCCATGACGTGCGCGACGACGCCCGTCCGCTGCTCGACGCCCAGGCCAACTGGCTGCGCCGCTACGGCAGCGTCCGCGTCCGCATCGAAGGCAACGCCGACGAGCGCGGGACCCGCGAGTACAACCTGGCGCTCGGCGCTCGCCGCGCCAATGCGGTGCGCGACTACCTCGTCCAGCGCGGCGTCACCGCCGATCGCATCTCGACCATCTCGTTCGGCAAGGAACAGCCCCTCGATCCGGGCACGGGCGAGGACGCCTACTCGAAGAACCGGAACGCCCGCACCGCCATCGTGAGCGGCGCGCGCTAAGGACCTCTGGATGCCGCGCAGCCGTTTCGCCCTTCCGCTGCTGGCGTTCGCCGTCCTTGTGACGGCGGCGCCGGTGACCGCCCAGACGCCGCTTCCGGCCACGCCGGAAGAGGACCCGCTCGACAGCCGCGACGCCAAGCGGGTCGAGCGGATGGAGAAGGTCGTCCGCGAGCTGCGCGGCATCGTGTTCCAAATGCGCGATACGGGTAAGCCCGTCGTCGTGCAGCCCGCCGACACCGACGCGCGGATGGAGGAGCTGTCCACCCGCATCGGCGACCTGGAACAGACCCTGCGTCGCCTGAACGGCACGCTGGAGACCACCACCTTCGAGCTGGAACAGGCCAAGCGCGACAACGCCGCGCTGAAGACCCAGGTGCAGGGGCTTTCGGACAAGCTCACCGCCCTGGAACAGGCCCCGGCGGCCGCCGCGGCCGACAACGTGCCGCCGCCTCCGGCTCCGCCCGCGGGCAACCCGACGGAGAGCTTCGCCAAGGCGCGCCAACTGATGCTTGCCGGCGACTACGACGGCGCGGAGACGGCCTTCTCGGGCTTCGTCGAGACCTACCCCGATCATCAGCGCGCGGCCGAGGCGCGCTATTGGTGGGGCAAGACGCTCTCGGTGCGGGGCGCGCATGCCGACGCCGCGTCCGCCTACCTCGCCTCGGTCAAAGGCTGGCCGCAGACCAGCTGGGCGCCCGACGCCGTGGTCGAACTCGCCCGCTCTCTGGTCGCGCTGAAGAAGCCGCAGGACGCCTGTCGGACGCTCGCCGAGCTGCCGAAACGCTATCCCAAGGCGCCGGCCAACATCACCAGCCGGGCCGCCTCGACGCGTACCCAGGCGAAGTGCGCCGCCTAGCGCCCAGCGGTCACGAAACCGGCGGCCTGCGCGACCTTGCCGACCAGGCCCGCGAGGTGATGGATCGCAGGCTGCAGCCGAAGAGCCGCCGCCCCATTGCGGTGGCCTTCTCCGGCGGCGGCGACTCCCTGGCCCTGCTGCTCGCCGCCCAGGCCTGGGCGGCCCGCACGCGCCGCGCTCTCGTCGCCCTGAACGTCGACCACCGCCTGAACGCCGACAGCGCGCAGTGGGCTGAGACCTGCGCCCGCACGGCGGACCGGCTCGGCGTCGAGTTCCAGGGCCTCGCCTGGACCGGACACAAGCCGGCCACCGGCCTGCCGGCGGCCGGCCGCATCGCCCGGCACCGGCTCCTAGCCGCCGCCGCCCGGGCGATCGGCGCACGCGTCATCCTGATGGGCCACACCGCCGACGACGTCATCGAGGCCCGGCTGATGCGCGAAGCCGGCGCCACGACGCCGTCGCCCGTCGAATGGTCGCCGTCGCCCGCCTGGCCGGAAGGTCGCGGCCTGTTCCTGTTGCGGCCGCTGCTGGGCGCGCGCCGCGCCGAGATCCGGAAGTGGCTTTCGCGGCGGGGCGAAAGCTGGATCGATGACCCGGCCAATGCCGACGCCCGCTACAGCCGCCCCCGCGCGCGCCGAACCGCGGCTGCCTGCGAGACGGAGCCGCCGCCGCAGGCGTCGGCGTTGTCTTCAGCCGAGGATGTCGAGGAGAGCGCCGGCGCCTTCCGCCTGAGCCGCGCTCGTGTTCTGGCGGCCGGGCCGGACGAGGCCGCGCGCGTGCTGGCGATCGCCTGCGTCTGCGCCGGGGGCGGCGCCCGCACGCCCGCCGCCGCACGGGTGCGGAACCTGGTCGACCGCTTGGCGAGCGACATATCCTTCGTGGGCACGCTGGCGGGAGCCCGCATCGAGGTTCGGGACGATGCGATCCTGATCTGCCGCGAGCCTGGCGAGGCGGCGCGGGGGGGCCTGGGCGCACTCGCCCTGACGCCCGGCGAGGCGCTGGTCTGGGATGGCCGCGTACAGTTGAAAGCCGCCCGGGACGGCCTGTCCGTGCGACGGCTGTCCGGCCTGGCCCGCCAACTGCCCCGCTCCCAGCAGACGGCGCTTTCGGCGCTTCCACCGGCGATCCGCGGCGGTTTGCCCGCAGTGCTGGACGAGGCCGGAGCCGTGAGCTGCCCACTCCTGGGCGAGACGGCCGGCGTGAAGGCCAAGGTGGTCGTCCGCAAGCGCTTCCGCGCAGCGGCCGGGCTTATCCGGCGGGAGCCCGACTAGCCGACATCACGTGTTCCACCCCGCGGACGATGGCGTCGGCGTATCGCGGGCCCAGCAGGTTCGCGTGGTTGCAGCGCGGCACGTGCTCGATATGGCCGAACCGTGAGCGCTTGGCCGGCGTCTCCTGGATCGCCTTCAGCGGCTTGCGCGTGTGAGCCGCTCCCGCCGTCACCACGGCGACCGGCAGAGCGTCGGAAAGCTCGCCTGCGCCCGCCAGTGCGGCGGTGTTCGGCCATTGCAGCACCTCGGCGGCGGCCCATCGCGCATGGACGGCGGAGCCGTGGATACGCCGCTTCTCGGGCGCGGCCTCGCCCGTCAGGCCGATGAGGTTGCCGCTGATCAGGGACACCGGCCGCATCAGCCCCACGCGCCCCGCCACGCTGGCCAGTCGGAGCAACTGGCCGAAGGCGGCCACGGCGGTCGCGGCGCCCGGCAAGTCCAGCGCATCCGGCGTCACCGCATCCACCAGGACCAGCCCCCGCACGCGCTGCGGATAGGTGAGCGCGAAGAGGCGCGAGCTTAGGCCCCCCATCGAGTGGCCCACCAGCACGAACGGCCCACGCTCGCCTGCGGCATCCAGCAGGGCGGCAAGGTCGGCATTGGCGGCGCGGCCGTCACGCGGCTCGGGCCCAGGTTCGGAGTGCCCCATGCCCGCCCGGTCGTAAGCCAGGCTGCGCAGGCCCTTCGCCGCCAGCTTCTCCTGCACGACCGCCCAGTCTGCGGCGCAGCCGAAGGCGCCGTGTTCGCAGACCACCAGCGGCGCGCCCGCAGGTCCGGCCCGCACCGCGCGCAGGCGTCGTCCGCCGATGTCGATGAGGTCTCCCCGCACGCCCGACCTATGCCGCGATGCGCGGCGCCCGTCGAGCGCTAGGAGCTGACCTGGCCCCGGGGGCGGCCGTCGTCGCCGACCGGCAAGACCTTCAGGCCTTCGAACCGCTCGACAGCCACGGCGTCCCGCCCGGCGCTGCCCGCGTCGGCCGCGACCGCAGTCGGGACCTTGCCGCTCTTCTCCGCAAGCCGGATCGCCTTGGCCAGTTCCTGCTTCTCGAGCTTGGCCTCCATCAGCGCACGCTTGCTCTTCGGAATCGTCGAGACGTGAGCGATGCGCACGACGCGGCCGAACCGCTGCGCCTTGCGGAGCGGCAGGTCTTCGGCGTCCGCGAACTCGCGTCCGAGGAACAGAGTGGGGTTCAGCGGCCGGTCACGCCGGTCGCGGATTTCGAAGTGCAGGTGGGGCCCGGTGGACGTGCCCGACGACCCGATCTTGCCGACGGGCTCGCCAGCCTTCACCGCGAGCCCCGGCCGGAGATGGTCCGCCACACCGCCCATGTGGGCGTAGAAGCTGGTCAGCCCCTCGGCATGCTCAAGCGCCACGTAGCGTCCGTAGGTCGAACTCTGTCCGGCCTCGACGACCACGCCGTCCGCCGCCGCCCGCACCGCTTCACCGAAATCGGCCTGGATGTCGACCCCGGCGTGCAGCCGGCCGCCCTCCTCCCAGGGGAGTTGCCGCAGGCCGAAGGGCGAGACCACCACGCGACCCGGCACGGGATCCTGGAATGAGATGAGCACGGGCGGCTCTTGCGGAACCACGGGCTGCGCCGCGGCCAACGGCCGAGCGATTTGCGCCACAGGAGGCGGCGCCGCTGGCCGCGCGGCATGCGCCAGGGTGATGGCGACCAGGGCCACGATGCCGCCCAGAGCGGCGTCCAGCAGCCAATGCCGCACGCGCCCGTCCTGGGCCAAGCTCAGGTCCGTCAATGCTGTCAACTCCACCTAGCGCCGAGGATCTCGACAGGACCGCCCCGACCCGGACAGCCAAGCTTCGGCAGAACCCACCGCGTAAGGCGTGGTTAACTGGCGGCGCTTCTAGGCAAAAACTTGGCGCGCAGCAAACCGATGTTCGTCGGTTGACCGACTTTCGCCAGGAACACTGCAGATCAGCGGAACCCGCACATCATTGGACATGCGAGCTCCGTCGATGATCTGAACCTTAGAACTGGAAGCGGACCGTCGCGCGGACGTCGTATTCCTTGTAGTCGCTCTCGAACGTACCGCCGCCGTCGACGGCGAACAGCACCTTCTCCGAACCGCCGCGGATGCCGAGACGCGCCACGAGGCCGCCGTCGAACACCTGCTCGGCATCCAGCACGAAGGGTGTGCCGTTGCCGAAGCGGGCGGTGGTTTCGCCGGGATTGCCCGCGAGACGCTGGCGCCAACCGACCTTCAGCTCCGGAGCCCAGTAGACCTCGTCGCCGAACTTGTAGCCGAGCGCGAGCGCCGCCTGCCCGGTGAGCAGGTCGCCCTTGCGCTCGTCGACCGTGAGGTCGAAGCCAGCGCCGCCGCCCTCTTCCGAGTAGCCGTCCTCGGAGAGGCGCAGATAGTCCACGCTCAGCTCGGGCCGGGCGTAGAACGCGCCGAGGTTGGCCGTGTAGGAGACGCCGGCATGGGCGTCGACCAGCCAGCCGGTCCAGTCGGCTTCGGTGCGCAGGTCGAGGCCCGCGCCCACCAGCCGCCGGTCGCCGTCGAACCAGGCGTAGCCCACGCCGACGCGGGCGTCCGCATGCAGGCCGCCGGTGTCGAAGCGCCAGTAGCCGCCGCCGTTCAGGACATTCATCGACACCTGCTCGCCCGCGGTCGCCCCGCGGTCGCGGTACTCGGTGGCGACGAAGGCGGCGGTGACGCCCAGCGCGTTCACCTCGCCCAGCAGGTCCACGCCGCCGGCCAGGCCAAAGCCCTGAGACTTGAAGCCGTTGGCGTCGGTGCGGTCGCGACGGATCTCAAACAGGATCTCCTGCGCCCAGACGCCCATGCCCGAGCTGCGGTCGATGCCCATCGGCTGCGAGGTCGCCGACGAGATGGCCGCCGAGATCGCCGCCGCCGACATGATCGCCCCGCCCGAGTGGTCGGGCAGCATCTGTTCGTAGAGGTCGAGGAAGCCGGCCTGGGTGGTCTGCGCCAGGAAGGCCTGCTCGATGGCGTCGTTGGTGTCGAGGGAGTTGAACACCGCCGAATAGGCCTGGCTGCCCGAGCGGTTCAGGCCGAGCTCGGCGGCTGTCTTCGCGCGCACGTCGACGTAGAGCGCGCCGATGCCCGGATCGCTGCGCAGCGCCGCGCTGTAGAGGAAGGGCGCGCCGGCCACCGTCGTGCCGGTCTGCGCCACCTGCAGGCTCTGCGCCTGCAGGATCTGGTACGACTGGGAGCCGCGGACCAGCGACTTCAGCTGCACCTCGACCTGCGAGCCGGACGCCAGCGCGGCCGCGCCGGCGACGTTGAAGCGCGTGGCCTGGTTGGCCTGCTGATCGATGGTGATCGCCAGCACGCCCTTCGCGTCCAGGTTCAGCGAGGTGATCGCGATCGCCTCGGTGTTGCTGACCGCCAGCCGGCCGTTGCGGATGTCCAGCGAGAGCGCGCCGTCAGCGTCGGTGAGGCGGCCTGAAGCCTTCGCCTCGCCGTCGATCACCAGGGTGTCCGCGCCGGCGCCGAAGCTCATGGCGCCGGTGAGCACGCCGCCCAGCAGTTCCAGCCGGTCCGCGCCCGAGCCGAACCGGACGTCGCCGATGATCTGCGGGGCATCGTCGGTGGCGACCTTCGCCTGGCGCACGAAGGCGCCCAGGGTGTTGACCGACAGGTCCAGCGCGATGGCGTTCGCGGTCGCCGTTTCGCCGGTCTTCGGCGTGACCGAGCCGCGGATGACGCCGGAGTTCTCGACAAAGGCCAGGTTGCCGGACAGGTCGACGATCGCCCGCCCGTCCTGCTTGCCGCCGATCTGGTCGCCGGCGATCGTGCCGGTGTTGCGGATGGTGGGCACGGACGCGCCCGCGTTCAGCAGGATGCCGGTCGCCTGGGCGCCGTACGCCTTGGCCGTGATCGCCGCCTTGTCGTTGTAGAGCCCCCCCTCGATCGTGGTGGCCCCGCCGCCCGTCTGCCCAATACGGACGGCCGTCGAGCTGATGCCGTCGTTCACCCCGTCCGAGCCGATCTGGCCGCGGTTGACGATGCCGTAGCCGAGCTCGCCCGTGCCGACGCGACCAAAGGTGGTGGCCCCAGCGCCGCCGATGTCCAGCGCGGGCGCAGCGCCCGAGGAGACGATCTGGGCGGTCGCTTCTAACGCGTCCTCGACCCCGTCCTTGTCCTCGTCCTTGTCGTCCTTGTTGGCGTCGACGGGCGGGCGGTCCAGCAGGAGCCCCTTCGCGACGCTGCCGGTCAGGCGCACCGCAGCGCCGCCCTGCTTCAGGTCGTCAGCGTCCAGCTTGGCGCGGGTGGCGTCGTCGGCCACGCGGATGGTCGAGCGGTACCCGGTGGCGCTGATGCCGTTCTGCAGGACGATGCCGCCGCCGACGTCGCCGAGCGACAGCGCCTGCGCGCCCTCGCCCTTCACCGCCACGGCGCCGGTGATCCGCACGTCGCCCGTGACTGACGCCGCCGCGATGCCGCTGCTGCGGTCGCCAAGCACCGAGACCGAGCCCGAGTTGGTCAGCGAGCCCACGAGCCCAGTCTCGAGCGAGATGGCCGCCGAGTCGTTGCCCTCGACGTTGATCGTGCCCTGGTTGATGACATTGCCGGTGAAGACGCCCGGGCCCGTCGCGCGAATGCCGAAGCGGCCCGAGCCCTGGGCGAAGGCGCCGTCGATGTCGCCGTCGTTATCGCTGTCGGTCGGCGTGTAATCCTCCGACAGGTCGATAGAGCCGGTGTTGGTCAGCGTGCCGGAACGGCCGCCGACAAGAAGCACGCCTGTGGCGTTGTTCACGCCGGTGAAGGCGATCGCGCCCGAGTTCTTGACGTCGTGCGACGAATCCATCGTCACCGCCGCGCCCGAGGCGGTCGGCTTGATGGAACCGCTGGCCTCGATCAGCAGCGAGTCCGGCTGGCCACTTGCGAGGGTGGAGGTGCGCACCGGAGCGGTGGTGGCCGTCGAGATCTTGGTCTCGGCCTGCGCGCCCGCAGCATAAAGGAGCGGCAGCACGGCCGCTGACACGAACAAACGCTTCATGGCTTTCCCGTTCTCGAACGCTGTGTTAGCCGGTGACGAGCGGCTACACATTGTGTAGTAATTTGTTTCGGAAAAACTGTAGTAGTCCGCTCCCGCGCCGCCTGCAAGGGGTGCGAGGGCCCTTGAGGGACCCCGATGCCGAGACCTGCGACCGACCCCGTCAAGGCCGCCCAGATCAAGGTCCTGCGCCAGCAGGCTGGCCGCTGGCTGAAGGCGGCGCGAGAGACGGCCGGGCTAACACAAGCTGAACTGGCGGAGAAGGTAGGGCTGCGCTACTACACCTTCGTCTCGCAGGTGGAGAGCGGGTTGGGACGGCTCCCCATCGAGACCCAGGCGGCGTGGGCCATGGCGCTCGGGCTTGATCCGAGCGAGTTCGCCAAGACCCTGCTCCGCTATTACGAACCCGAGCTCTTCCGGCTGCTGTTCGAGGCCGATGCGGCGCAAGGTCGCGCCACGGCCTGACGGCCCCGACCAGGAGACTTCCCGCCCCAATGGGTGACGTTGTTCCCTTCATCGCCCGTGTGCGCTCCAACGGCGACTGGACCGCCGCCGAGCGCGCGCGTCTGGAGGAGCTGGCTCAGCGCCTGACCGCGGCGGGCGGCGCGCGGGTCGAGACGGTGTTCGGCGCGACCGACGCCGGCGATCCGTGGTGCGTGGTCACGGACGAGGATGGCGACGTCCTGATCCATGTGGCCCGCATCGACGGCAAGTTCGTGATCCATTCGGCGGTCGACGACACGCTCAGCGAAGGCGCCGATCTGCACGCCGCTCTGCGTGAGCGCCTGAACTCGCAGGTGGAGACCGAGGAAGACAGCGGCGTCGTCGTCCCGTTCGGCCTCGGCCGCCAGGCCCAGACCTTCATCGCCCTCGTGATCGCCACGGCCTTCTTCTACGAGACGGTCGGGTTCGCCGACTCGGCCGAGGCCGCCACATCGCCAGCGCCGATCGACACGCCGACGATCGATGCGCCGCCGCCGCCGCCGGACCTGAAGACGCCGACCCAGGAACGGGAGCTGGCGATCCAGGGGGCGGCGCTGTCCGAGCCCGCGCCCCGCAAGGCGGTGCTGCTGGAGCCTGCGGCCGCGGCTGTGAGCAACGAGGCCGCGCCGGTCCTGCCGGCGGCCGTGCTGACCGCTGTCGAAGCGCCCAAGCTTGCCTCCGCACCGGTCGCGGCCGAGGCCGCTCGGGGCGAACCTGCCGCGACCGGCGAGGCCGTTCGGGTGATCGCGGGCGGCGCGGGCGACGATCGCCTGACCGGCGACGCGGCTGACGAACGCATCATGGGCGGCGCGGGCGACGACACCCTCGCGGGGGGCGGCGGCAACGACATCCTCGACGGCGGCGCGGGCGACGACCAGATCGAACTCGGCGTAGGTGTGACCGGCACGGGCGGCTCGGGCGCAGACACCTTCGTGATCCATGCGCCGCAGGCCATGGGTCAGGGCGATACCCTGTTGGGCGTAATCACCGACTTCAACCTGGCGGAAGGCGACCGCCTGCTGCTGAGCGGGCGTGCGGTGAACGTGCCGCAACCGCCCTCGGGGCAGTCTCCGCCGCCGGAGAGCGAACCGACCACCCTTGCGCCGCCGTCCACGACGCCGCCGGCGCCCGGCGGCGAGGAGCGAGACGGCGCGACCACGCCGCCGACCGGCCCCGGTCCCAGCGGTTTCGGCCCCAGCGAATTCGGTCCGGCCGACCTAGGCCCCAGCACGATCGGGCCGCAGGTCCGCGTCGATGTGGACCTGGACGGCGACGGCGTGATGGACGGCTACGTGCTCGTGACTGTGGCCCCCTCGTCGGGGACGGCCGACCTGCCGATCGGGGTGGGCCGCGGCTTCGGCTGGGACGACCCGTTCGCCTGATCGGACTAGGCGGGGCTCAGAGCCCCTTCAGGATCCCCTCGACCATCTTCTTGGCGTCGGCGAACAGCATCATGGTGTTGTCGCGGAAGAACAGCTCGTTCTCGACCCCGGCATAGCCCGAGGCCATGCCGCGCTTCACGAACAGCACCGTGCGCGCCTTCTCCACGTCCAGGATCGGCATGCCGAAGATCGCCGACGTCGGATCGGTCTTGGCGGCTGGGTTGGTCACGTCGTTGGCGCCGATGACAAAGGCGACGTCGGCGGTCGAGAACTCGGAGTTGATGTCCTCCAGCTCGAAGACTTCGTCGTAGGGCACGTTGGCCTCGGCCAGCAGTACGTTCATGTGGCCGGGCATCCGTCCGGCGACGGGGTGGATGGCGTACTTCACCTCGACCCCCTCCTCCTTCAGCTTGTCGGCCATCTCACGCAGCGCGTGCTGAGCCTGGCTGACCGCCATGCCGTAGCCGGGGACGATGATCACCTTGGACGCGTTCTTCATGATGAAGGCCGCGTCGTCGGCCGAGCCCTGCTTCACCGGCCGCGTCTCGACCTTGCCGCCGGCCGCGGCCGCGCTGTCGTCGGCGCCGAAGCCGCCCAGGATCACAGAGACGAAGCTGCGGTTCATCCCCTTGCACATGATGTAGCTGAGGATGGCGCCCGAGCTGCCGACCAGGGCGCCGGTGATGATGAGGGTGGTGTTCTCGAGCGTGAAGCCCAGGGCCGCCGCCGCCCAGCCCGAGTAGCTGTTCAGCATCGAGACCACGACGGGCATGTCGGCGCCGCCGATGGGGATGATCAGGGTCACCCCGATCAGCAGGCTGAGCGCGAAGATGCCCCAGAAGGCCCACAGCGCCGAGCCGCCGCTCGTCACCAGCACGACGATCAGGGCGATGATGCCCAGGCCGATCGCAATGTTCAGCAGGTGGCGGGCGGGCAGCAGGATCGGCGCGCCGCTCATGTTCCCGTTGAGCTTGGCGAAGGCGATCACCGAGCCGGTGAAGGTGATCGCGCCGATGGCCAGTCCCAGCGACAGCTCGATCAGCGAGACGCCATGGATCGCGCCCGTGACGCCGATGCCATAGGCCTCAGGCGTGTGGATGGCGGCGACCGCCACCAGGCAGGCAGCCATGCCGACCAGGCTGTGGAAGGCGGCGACCAGCTGCGGCATCGAGGTCATGGCCACGCGCTTGGCGATCACCGCACCGATGACGCCGCCGACGGCCACACCGCCCACGATCAGCGCCAGCGTCAGCGCGTCGAGCGCCCCCTGGCTCCAGAGCGTCGCGAGCACGGTGCCCACCGCGATCGCCATGCCGATCATGCCGTTGCGGTTGCCCGACTGGCTGGTCGTCGGCGAGGACAAGCCCCGCAGCGCCAGGATGAAGAGCACGCCCGAGACGAGGTAGAGGACGGCCGCGAGATTGGCGTTCATTGGTCAGCGTCCCCCCGACGACCGAAAAGGCTGCGAAGTGCGAAAACGAGGCCCAGCGCGACGACCGCGCCCCCGGCCAGAAGGATGATTTTCTCGGCCGGGCCCGGCTCGAGGGCAGCCTGCTGAGACATGGCGATCACCGCGCCGCCGGCGGCGGTGACGATGGCCGCGCGCGAGAGCTCGGCGTTGCGACGGTAGCCGTCGCTCACTTCGCTTTGTCCTTCTTCTTGTACATGGCCAGCATCCGCTGGGTGACCAGGAAGCCGCCGAAGATATTGACTGCCGCGAAGGCCGCGGCGACCGCGCCAGCTCCCTTGGAGATCAGCACGTTCCCCGTCAGCTCGCCGCCCTGCCCGGAGGCCGCGGCGGCGAGCAGCGCGCCGACGATGATCACCGAGGAAATGGCGTTGGTCACGGCCATCAACGGCGTGTGCAGCGCCGGCGTGACGCTCCAGACCACATAGTAGCCGACGAAGATGGCGAGCACGAAGATCGCCAGGCGAAAGACGGTCGGGTCGACGGCTTCCATGGATCAGGCCTTCAGCGAGGGGTGGACGATGGCGCCGTCCTTGGTGACCAGCGCGGCCTTGAGGATCTCGTCCTCGTAGTCGGGCGCGAAGGCGCCCTCCTTGTCCTTAAGCAGCTCGGCGAAGGCCATGAGGTTGCGAGCGTAGAGGGCCGAGCTGTCCGCGGCGATGCGGCCTGGCAGATTGGCGTAGCCGACCAGCTTCACCCCGCCCACGTCGGCGACCTCGCCCAGCTTCGAGCCTTCGACGTTGCCGCCCTGTTCGACCGCGAGGTCGACGATCACCGAGCCCGGCTTCATCGACGCGACCTGGGCGGCGCTGACCAGCTTCGGCGCCGGCCGGCCCGGGATCAGGGCCGTGGTGATGACGATGTCCTGCTTCTTGATGTGCTCGGTGATCAGCGCGGCCTGCTTGGCCTGGTACTCGGCGCTCATCTCCTTGGCGTAGCCGCCGGACGTCTCGGCCGCCTTGAACTCCTCGTCCTCGACGGCGACGAACTTGCCGCCCAGGCTCTCGACCTGTTCCTTGGTGGCCGGCCGCACGTCGGTGGCGGTGACCACCGCGCCCAGCCGTCGCGCCGTGGCGATGGCCTGCAGGCCCGCGACGCCGACGCCCATCACGAACACCTTGGCGGGCGCGATGGTGCCGGCCGGGGTCATCATCATCGGCAGCGCACGGCCGTAGGCCTCCGCCGCCTCGATGACCGCCCGATAGCCGGCGAGGTTGGCTTGGCTCGAGAGGGCGTCCATCACCTGGGCCCGCGTGATCCGCGGTACGAACTCCATGGCGAAGGCCGTCGCGCCCTTCGCGGCCAACGCCTCGAGCGTCGCCTTGTCCTGATACGGATTGAGCAGGGCGACGACGAGAGCGCCCGCCTTCAGCGCCGCGATCTCGTCGGCTTCCGGAGCCCGCACCTTGAAGAGGATGTCGGCCTTGCCGAGCGCGTCCTTCGCCGTCGTGGCGACAGTGGCGCCGGCGGCCTCGTAGTCAGCGTCGGGGAAGCTCGCGGACGCCCCGGCGCCGGCCTCGACCACGACGGAGAACCCCGCCGCCGTCAGCTTCTTCACCGTCTCGGGGACCGCGGCGACGCGGGTCTCGCCCGAGCGGCGCTCCTTGGTGACGGCGATGACGGGCATGCCGCGATGTCCCCCTCAAACTTTCTGATTGAGCGGGACCATAGGGGTGCGTTCCCGGGCTTGTCCAGCCGCGGAACAGCAGAATTCAAACGGTCGTTTTAAGATGAGCTAAAGGCTCCGAGAGCGGCGCTCTTTCGCAGGGATCGCTCCCGGCGTCGCGGCCGCTCCTTGGCGGGCGCCGGACGTCAGTGCGCCGCGCCGCCCTTCTTGTCGCGCAGCACGAGGGTGCCCAGCACGATCAGCACGACGGCCGAGATCGCGCCGGCCAGGAAGCCGGCGTCCGTGCAGAACCACAGGGTCAGCGCTACGAGCGAGGCGGCCAGGTACAGCGAACCCCACTTGGTGATGCCCATAACGAGCTTGTAGGTCGAGGTCTGCTCGGCGATGTCCATGTCGCCGCGGTGGTAGTCGGAAGCCGGTCCGGCCATCGGAAGCACGCTCTCCAAGAAGTCTTCGCGCCGGGTGCTACACGATGCGCCCCGCTGGCTCAAGCCGGCGCTAGGACGGCCAGGTCGCAAGCAGGGTCCTGAGGGTCGCGACGAGCGCCAGCGGTTGGTCGATCATGATGTGGTGCTGGGACTCGGGGATCTCGATCTCGCGCACGGCCGAGCCCAGGAAGCTCTCCTCACCGGCCTTGCGCCGCTCGATGATCCGGCTCTGGGCGCCATAGACATGGACCATCGGCACCTTGATCTGGGGCGCGCGGTCCGCCCGGGGCGCGCCGGTGCGGTCCAGCTTCTCCCACATCGTCGGATCGAACTTCCAGGTCCACCCCTCGCCCGAGCCGTCCGGCAGCGGCGCGCGCTTCAGCGAGCGGCGGGCGATGTGGTCGGCGATGAACAGGTGGCCTGCCGGTTGCGGCGGCATCAATCGGAACCGGCCCAGCGCCTGCTCCAGGGTCGGGTACACGCGGCTGGGGCGATCAGCCGTCGGGATGTTGCGGACCTCCTCGGCCTTCTTGCGGCGCTCCTCCAGCACTTCAGGCGGCGGACCGCCGAAGCCGGTGTCCACCAGGATCGCGGCGCGCATCTGGTCCGGATTCTGAACCGAGGCGAAGAACACCTGCGCCCCGCCAAACGAATGGCCGATGTAGACGGGCTTGGTCCCGCCTTCGTAGAGGCCCGCGGCCCGCGCACAGGCCTCGGCGTCGCTGGCGAAGTCGCTGAAGGCGTAGCGATCGCGCCACTCGGACTCGCCCATGCCCGCCAAAGAGAACGCGGCCACCCGATAGTCCTTGGCAAGATAGGGAGCGATGAAGCTCCACCAGTCGGCGTGCGCGCTGTTGCCGTGCACGAGCAGCAGGCCCGGCTTGCCGATCTCGCCCCACGTCAGAAGCTCGAGCTTCGTCCCGTGCGAGGTGACGAAACTGCGCTCGGGCGCGTCGGCGACGGCGTCCTTGAACCATTGCGGGGCCGGCGGCTCCGCGCCGTTGAAGACGGCCAAGGGCGCTCGCACTTCGGGCGGCAGGCCGTCGGTGTGGAACGGCCGGTCGTCGTAGGACTCTTTCGGCTTTTCAGTGAGGTCGTTGGCCATGCCCATTCAGGTCTAACGGGCGTTTGAAAGATGGCAAGCGATCTCGAAGGCCGGGTACGTCCCGCAGGGCGGCATCGGGGCGGCCGCCCTGCGGGAGTTCCTGAAGCCGCTCACCAGGTAAGGGGGAGGCTCGCGGGCTTCGAGACTTCAAGCCGGAAACGCACCGGCGTTCCCGCCAGGCTCTGCGGCGGCGGCGGCAGGGTCCGCGCCCGGCGAACCGCCTGCAGCGTGACCTCGTCCAGCACCGCGGAGCCGCTGGGCCCCACGAGGGCGGCCTCGCTGATCTTCCCGTCGGCGCCGACCTGGAAGAGGACCTCCGCCACGGCCACCCGACCCACGCCGCGGCTGTGATCGACCTCGCTCTCCAGCCGACGCTGGACGTCGCGGATCCAGCCGCTCTCGTTGGCCTGCCACATCGGCTGGCGCGGGTCGGGCGTGTCGGCCAGGACGGCGGTGGCGCCAATGGCCGCCGTAGCCGCCAGGGCGATGCAAACGACTGCTCTCATGTCTCAATGATCCTTCTTGGTTTCCGGGCGCAGCAGGGCGCACGGCGTCCACGGCCCGTTCGCGGACGCCGGCGAGTCTTCGGGGAGGAAGAAGCTGTTGGACGCGGGGGCGCGTCAGTCGTCGATGTCGGACCCTAGGGCGACGCGCGCGGCGAGGCGGCTCTGGGCCTTTTCCTGCAGCGGGTGGTAGCGGGCGGCCTGTACGTCGCGGAAGATCCGCTCCAGGCCGGTCTTGCGGTAGAAGCCCGCGCCGCCGGCCGCCTCCATGGCCTTCTCCACCGCCCGGATGGCGGCGCGGCCGACGAGCGTTCGCCCGGTCATGATCCGGTTGGTGGCGGCCGCACCGGGCTCCTCGCTCGCTGCGCAGGCCAGCATGTCGGCGAAGGCTAGCCGGGCGGCAGCCAGTTCGGTCTCCATCTCGCCGATCACCAGCTCCACGTCCGGCGACGACTTGCGGGCTCTGGCCAGCTCCAGCGCCTTGTCCCGCGCGGCTTCGGCGAGACCGACATAGACGGCATAGATCAGCGGGAAGGCCATCAGGCTCACGGTGTGCATAACCGGATGCCACTTGCCGGCGGCGCGCCTGACGGCGACGGCCGCCTCGGGCACGAAGACGCCGTCCAGTTCGAGGTCGTGCGAGCCGGTGCCGCGCATGCCGAGCGTGCGCCAGGTGTCGAGGATGCGGACCCCATCGGCCTTCATCGGGATCGGCAGGTGCAGGACCGTAGGACCCTCGGGCGTCTCCAGGACGGCCATGGTCATCAGCAGGTCGCCATCGGGCGAACCGCTGGCGAAAACCTTGCGGCCCGAGATCCGGAAGCCGCCCTCGACCTGCACAGCCTTGCACGAGCCGTCCAGCCAGTCGGAGCCGCCCGACGACACCAGCGTCAGCTTCTCGGCGACGATGCGCTTCAGCAGCCCCTCGACCGCTTCGGGCGTCCGACGCCAGCGCCATGCGGGAACGGCGACCTGATGGGTGTGCATGGACAGCGCCAGCGCGGTGGAGCCGCAATAGCGCGCCAGCGTCCTCAGCATGTGGGCCAGTTCGGCATGGCTTGCGCCGCCGCCGCCCAGTTCGGCCGGAACGCCGGCGGTGTGGAAGCCACGCGCCTTCAGCGCCTTCAGGTTCTCGCCCACGAAGGCGTCTTCGGCGTCGGCCGTCGCCGCGCGAGCGGCGAGTTCCGGCCCGACCTCGTGCGCCAGGCGCTCCCAGTCGATGCGCGGGGCGGCGTTTATGTCGGCGGGCTTGGTCATGGTCGTGCTGGTCATTTCAGGGGTCCTCACTTCTTGCGGCCCCTATCTCCCGGATGACGAAGTTCACTCCAGTTCGAAGAATGAACTTGTCGAACCGCGTTCGGCTAGCGACGATTTGGATATGAAGGGCTATGGACAATTTTGCCCGGTCGCCAAGACGGCCGAGATCTTCGCCCAGCGGTGGACGCCGCTGATCGTGCGCGAGCTGTGCTTCGGACCGAAGCGGTTCTCCGAGGTGCACAGCGGGATGCCGACGATGTCGCGCGCCTTGCTGGTTCAACGTTTGAACGAGCTGGAGGAAGCGGGCGTGGTCGTCACCGAACCGCTGGCCCAGGGAAAGCTCTACCGCCTCACCCGGGCGGGCGAGTCCTTCCGGGACATCATCGTGATGATGTCCGTCTGGGGACAGCGCTACGGCCAGGGCCGCCTAGGTCCCGCCGACATGGACCCGACCATGCTGGTCTGGAGCATGAAGCGGCAGATCGACCCTGCCGACCTGCCCGACCGCGAGATCGTGCTGCGGCTCGAGTTCCGCGGCGTACCCAAGGCCCACGCCACCCGCCGCTACTGGTGGATCATCCTCCGGCCCGACGACGTGGAGGTCTGCTTCAAGGCGCCAGAGGAAAAGGACGTCGATGTCGTCATCGCCGCCGAGCTCGAGACCTTTATCCGTGTCTGGATGGGCTATGAGGGCTATGCCGAGGCCGTCGAGCACGGCGCCGTCTCGATGAGCGGCGACGTCGCCAGCGTTCGCACCCTCAAACAGATCCTGAAGGTCGCCGACCAGCCGCAGGAGCGGCCGATTGTCTTCGCCCCGTTCGAGGCCGCGGCCTAGGCCGCCGTCAGACGAGGGCCTCGAACTCGTCCACCAGGCGCTCCAGCTGCTTCATGCCGGCGGCCCAGAACGCCTTCTCGCGGGGATTGAGCCCGAAGGCGGCCAGCGCCTCGACGTAGGTTTTTGTACCGCCGGCCGCCAGCAGTTGTTCGTACAGCGGCGCGAAGCCCTGCGGGTCCTCGCGGCGTTTCTCCATCAGCCCGCGCACCAGCAGGTCCCCGAAGGCGTAGGCGTAGACGTAGAAAGGCGCGTGCACGAAGTGGCTGACGTAGGCCCAGTAGTGCTCGTAGCCCTTGTTCAGCTTCACCGCTGGCCCGAGGCTCTCGGCCATCACCTCCAGCCATAGTCCGCCGATCTCCTCGGGCGAGAGCTCGCCCTGCAGCCGCGCCGCGTGGAAGCGGGTCTCGAAGCGGTGGAAGGCGATCTGCCGGACGACCGTGTTGATCCCGTCCTCGATCTTGCCGGCCAGCAGCCCGCGGCGTTCTTCGGCCGTTGCTTCGGCCAGCAGGCGCTCGAACACCAGGCCTTCGCCGAAGATCGACGCCGTCTCGGCCAGGGTCAGCGGCGTGTCGGCCAGGAGCGTGCCCAGGGGCGCGCACAGCGTCTGGTGAACCGCGTGGCCCAGCTCGTGGGCCAGCGTCAGCACATCCCGCCGTTCGCCCATGTAGTTCATGAACACGTAGGGGTGCCGGTTGGCGGTGACGGGATGCGAATAGGCGCCGGACTGCTTCCCGGCCCGCGGCCGCGCGTCGATCCACGGCTGGGCGAAGAAGGTCCGCGCGGTGTCGGCGAACCGCGGCGCCAGCGCCTCGAAGCTCTCCAGCACCATGCCGCGGGCCTCATCCCAGCCGTAGGTCTTGGGTTGTCCGGTCTCGAGCGGCGCGTTGCGGTCCCAATGGTCGAGGGCGTCCTTGCCCAGCACCTTGGCCTTCAGCCGGTAGTAGCGGTGGCTGACCGCCTCGTAGCTCTCGACGACGGCGGCCTCCAAGGCCTCGACCGCGTCGGCGTCGACCTCGTTGCCCAGATGCCGGCTGGCGGCCGGCGTCGGGTAGTGGCGCCAGCGGTCCTCCACCTGCTTTTCGAAGGCCAGCGTGTTGAGGCAGAGCGCCAGCGTGGAGCTGCGCTGCTCCAGCGCCTTGGCCAGCGCCTGGGCCGCCTGCTTGCGACGGCCGGCGTCCGGGTCGGACATCCGGTTCAGGATCTCGGACAACGTCAACGTGTCGGCGCCGACTTTCGCGGTGAGGCCGGCCAGGGTCTCGTCGGACAGGCGCACCCAGTTCGCCACCGCCGGCCCTCGGTCGATCAGCATCCGCTCCAGGTCGGCGGACAGCTCGTGCGGCCGGCTAAGCCGCACGCGGCGCAGCCACGGTCGCCAGCGCGCCGCCGCCGGGTGCGCCGCCAGCGCCGCCTCCAGCTCGACGTCTTCGAGCTCGTTGATCTCCAGGGTGAAGAACAGGCTCTCGGCGCCGATCTGCGACGAACGGGTCCGCAAGTCCGCCTCGAACTTCGACCAGGCCGGGTCGTTGCGGGCCGTCGACGCCGCCAGCGAGGCGTAGGCGCCCACGCTCCATAGCGCGTTGGTGGCGTCCTCGTAGAGCTGCACGCCCACGTCCAGCCGTTCACCCAGCAGCTTCGGTTCGGCGCGAGCCGCGACGAGCTGTCCCTTCAGCTCCACCAGCCGCGCATTCGTCTCGGCCGCCAGCTGGAGGTCCGCCGCGATCCGCGGGTCCTCACGGCCGGCGTAGAGGTCGTCCAGCCGCCACTCGGGCAGCGCATCGGTCTTGAAGGGGGCGTTCATGGCCCAGAGATAGGCCTAGGCCTTCTGGGTCGCCAGCAGGATCGAGGTCTCTGTGTTGGCGATCCCCTCGATCTCGCGGATGCGGTCCAGCGCCTGGCTGAACTGCGCCAGGGTCTCGACATCCAGCTCGGCCACCAGGTCCCACCGCCCGTTGGTGGAGTGCACCTTGTCCACCTCGGGGAAGCCGCGCAGCGTCTTCACCACCGAGCCGGCGCGCTCGCCCTCGATCTCGATGCACATGATCGCGCGGACGCGGTTCGCCTCGAGCTCGGGCTTGGTTCTAATTGTGAACCCTTGAATTACGCCCCGCGCCATCAGGCGGTCGATCCGGTTCTGCACGGTGCCGCGAGACACCTTGAGCGCCTGGGCCAGCGAAGCGGCCGGCATGCGAGAGTCGGCGCGCAACAGCGCGATCAGCCGGCGGTCCAGATCGTCGATCATATCGCTACGTTAGCTTGGAGATACGTCAAACTAAACTGCAATCTGCCGACATCCTGCCGCTTTTCGCTAACGCCACCGTGAGCGACGCTCCTTCGCGAAAGCTTTGCAGGGAGTTCCGTATGGATGGCCGGCCGTTCTTCGTGATGACCGACCCGGGCTGCTTCGACGTCAGCTATCGCATCAACCCCTGGATGGATCCGGACGCCTGGACGCCGGAGCAGGCCGCCCGGGCCTGCGCCGGCTCGGCCGCCCTTCGACAGGCGCTGGAAGCGGCCGGCGCCCACGTCGAGGTGATCGGCGCCGTGAAGGGGCTGCCCGACCTCGTGTTCCCGGCCAACGCCGCCGTGGTGCTGGACGGCAAGGTGCTGCTGGCCCGCTTCCGCCACCCCGAGCGCCAGGGCGAGGAGGCGGTCTTCCGCTCGGTGTTCCAGCGCCTGAAGGCCCGCCGCCTGGTGCGCGAGATCGTCGACCTCTCCGATGGCCTGTTCCACGAGGGCGCCGGCGACGCGATCTGGGATCATGACCGCGGCTTCTTCTGGGGCGGCTTCGGCCCGCGCTCCAGCCGCGGCGCGCTATCGGTGGTGCGCAAGACCTTCGGCTACGACGTCGTGCCGCTCGCGCTCGCCACCGAGGCCTTCTACCACCTCGACACCTGCTTCTGCCCGCTGGCCGGCGGCCAGGTACTCTACTACCCCGCCGCCTTCACGCCTCAGGCCCTGGCCGCCATCCACGAACGCGTGCCGGAGAACCAGCGGATCGAGGCTGACGCCGACGAGGCCGCGGCCCTGTGCGTCAACGCCGTCAACGTCGGCTCGACCGTGATCATGGCGCGCGCGCCGGACAGCCTCCGCGAGAAGCTCGGCGCCCGCGGCTACCAGCTCGTCGAGGTCGACCTCGCGCCCTTCATCCGCTCGGGCGGCGCCGCCTACTGCATGACCCTCCGGCTCGACCGGAAGAGCGCCCCCGCCGCAGCCATCCTCGCCGCCGAATAGGGAGCCGTCCGATGAACGACATCGCCCTGCAGAACACCCTGACCCAGAGCTACATCGCCCTGGAGTCGCTCTACGGCGCGAAGAACTACAAGCCGCTCGACGTGGTCCTGACCCGCGGCGAAGGCGTCTACGTCTGGGATGTGGAAGGCCGCCGCTACATGGACTGCCTCTCGGCCTATTCCGCCGTGAACCAGGGCCACTGCCACCCGAAGATCCTGCAGGCGATGGTCGAGCAGGCCGGCCGGCTGACGCTCACCTCGCGGGCCTTCCGCAACGACCAGCTCGCCGCCTTCTACGAGGAGCTCTGCGCGCTCACCAACTCCCACAAGGTGCTGCCGATGAACTCGGGCGCCGAGGCGGTGGAGAGCGCCCTGAAGGTCGCCCGAAAGTGGGGCTACGAGGTCAAGGGCGTGCCCGACGGCGCGGCCGAGATCGTCGTCGCGTCCGAGAACTTCCACGGCCGCACCATCTCGATCGTCGGATTCTCCACCGATCCGCAGTCGCGCGGCGGCTTCGGCCCCTTCGCGCCCGGCTTCAAGGTCGTGCCCTACGGCGACGCCGCGGCCCTTGAGGCGGCGATCACGCCGAACACCGTGGCCGTGCTGCTGGAGCCGATCCAGGGCGAGGCCGGCGTGATCATCCCGCCGGCCGGCTACCTGAGGGCGGCGCGCGAGCTTTGCACCCGCGAGAAGGTCATCCTGATCCTCGACGAGATCCAGACGGGCCTCGGTCGCACCGGCAAGCTGCTGGCCGAGGAGCACGAGGGCGTCGAGGCCGACCTCACCCTGATCGGCAAGGCGCTGTCCGGCGGCTTCTATCCCGTGTCGGCCGTGCTCTCGAACTCCGAGGTCATGGGCGTTCTGCATCCCGGCGAGCACGGCTCCACCTTCGGCGGCAATCCGCTGGCCTGCGCGGTGGCCCGCACGGCGCTTAGGGTGCTGGTCGAGGAGGACATGGTCGGAAACGCCGCCCGCGTCGGCGAGCGGCTGAAGGGTCAACTCGCCGCGATCAAGGCCGGCGGCGTGAAGGACGTCCGCGGCCGCGGCCTGATGATCGCGGTCGAGCTGCACGCCGAGGCCGGTGGCGCCCGACAGGTCTGCGAGGCTCTGCAGGCACGGGGTCTCCTCGCCAAGGAGACCCACGACCACACCATCCGCATCGCCCCGCCGCTGATCCTGACCGAGGCCCAGTCCGACTGGATCGCCGAGCAGTTCGCGGCGGTGCTGCCGAACTAAGCCCCTAGGTCTTCGGAGCCGGCGCCACCCGGGACCCTTGCGGAGTCTCGGGCGCGGCGGCCGGCGCGGCGGCCGCGGCCGTGCGCGCTTCCCGGATCACGTAGGCGCGCACCGCCTCGGCGTCCTGCGGGCTCATGAAGCGGGCGAAGCTGGCCATGCCGCGCGGCGCGTTGGCGCCCTCGATCACCACCGCCTGCCAGCTCTGCGCCGACGCCGTGATCGGCGAGCGCTTCAGGTCCGGCAGCCAGGCGCCCGAGGCGTTCGGGCCGTGGCAGACTTGGCAGTGCTGGTGGAACAGCGCGAAGCCGCGCTGCGTATCGCCGGTCGAGGGTTCCATGGACGCCAGGTCGATCGGCGCGGCCGCCGGCGGGGCCGGGAAGGCCGGAGCCTGGACCTTGCCGCCCAGCTTGAACACCAGCAGTCGGCCGGGCAGACGCGGCCGCACCGGCAGCGACGCGGGCGCCGAAATCTGACCGCCGCCGCCGGCGCCGACCATGATCGCCACATACTGCTCGCCGTCCTGCTCGTAGGTCATCGGCGCAGCGATGATGCCGTTCCCCGTCGGATAGGCCCACAGCTCCTTGCCGTTGGCGGCGTCATAGGCGCGGAACTGACCCTCGGCCGCCCCTTGGAACACCAGGCCGCCGCCCGTCGACAGCACGCCCGCGTTCCAGAAGTACGGATGGTCCTTGGTCCAGACCGCACGCTGGTTGACCGGATCCCAGGCCACCAGCTGGCCTTTGATCATGGCGGTGAGCGCCTTGAGCGTCGCCGCATCGGTCGGCAGCGCATTGGTCAGGAAGTCCACGCCCGTGTTCCAGGCGCCCTGCTTCACGCCAAAGCCCTTGTCGTCGGTGTAGGCGAAGGGCGTGACGTTGGTCGGGATGTAGACGAGGCCGGTCTTCGGATTGAAGGCCATCGGCTGCCAGTTGTGTGCGCCCAGCGGGCCCGGGATCTGCAGCACGGTGGACGCCTGCTGGTAGCGCGCCGCCGGATTCTCGATCGGCCGGCCGCTCTTCAGGTCGACGCCGCTCGCCCAGGTGATGTTGGTGTAGTTCTTGGCCGAGATCAGTTTCCCGGTGGCCCGGTCGATCACATAGAAGAAGCCGTTTTTCGGCGCCTGCATCAGCACCTTGCGCGGCTGCCCGCCGATGGTCAGGTCGGCCAGCATGATGTGCTGGGTCGCCGTGTAGTCCCAGCTCTCGCCCGGCGTCGTCTGGTAGTGCCAGGCGTACTCGCCGGTGTCCGGCTTCAGGGCCAGGATGGACGAGACGAACAGGTTGTCGCCCTTCCCGCCCGACCGCAGCTTGTGGTTCCACGGATTGCCGTTGCCGATGCCGAAATAGACGAGGTCCAGGGTCGGGTCGTAGGCGATCGAGTCCCAGGCCGTGCCGCCGCCGCCGGTCTTCTTCCAGTCGCCTTCCGACCAGGTGCCGTTGACGAACTGCGCCATCACCTTGTCCGAGGCCGCACCGTCGGGCGCGCCGGTGGGGTTCGGCACCGTGAAGAACCGCCAGGCCTGCTTGCCGGTGTCGGCGTCGTAGGCGGTGATGTAGCCGCGCACGCCGTACTCGGCGCCGCCGTTGCCGATCAGCACCTTGTCCTTCACCACGCGCGGCGCGCCGGTGATCGTGTAGGGCTTCGACGTGTCGGTGGTCTGCACCGACCAGACCTGGTCGCCGGTCTTGGCGTCCAGCGCGATCAGCCGGCCATCCAGCGTGCCGACGTAGACGCGGCCCTTCCAGATGGCGACGCCGCGGTTGACCACGTCGCAGCAGGCGTTGAAGCCGTTCGCGCCCTCCACCTTCGGGTCGAAGGTCCAGAGCCGCTCGCCGGTCTTGGCGTTGAAGGCGAAGACCTTCGACCAGGCTGTCGTCGTGTAGAGCACGCCGTCGACCACCAGAGGCGTCGCCTCCTGCCCGCGGTCGGTGTCGAACTCGGCGTACCAGGCCAGGCCCAGCTGGCCGACGTTGCCGACATTGACCTTGTCCAGCGGCGAGAACCGCTGCTCGGAATAGCCCTTGCCGTAGGACAGCCACTCGGCGTTGGCGTCCGCCTCGGCAATGCGCTTGCCGTCGACATTGGCCGTGCCCGCCTCCTGGCACGCCGCCAGGCTGAGCACCGCCGCCGCAATGAGCCCGAACCGGATGATCTTCATTTCGCCCTCCCAGCAGCCGGCTCATTCGTGTGGCGCAGCTTTTGGAGGAACTATGCCCCGGAACGCGCGCGCGGCAAGCGTGCCGCCGCGTAAGAGCTATCGGTCATACTACGGCGCGGGTCACCGCCTCCGAGGTGTTGGCCGCTTGCGGGCGCAGCCGGCCGTAGGCCAGCGCGAGGCGGTCGATGGCTTCGGTCATCGGTTGCTCGGGCAGGGTGAAGGGCAGCCGCACGAAGCGCTCGAAGGCGCCGTCGACCCCGAACCGCGGCCCCGCCGCGATCCGCACGCCGTGCCGCTCGCACGTGGCGGCCAGCGCATTGGACACCGGGGCCGGGAGCTCGGCCCAGACCGACAGTCCGCCCGGCGGCGGCGCGACCCGCCATTCCGGCAGGCGTTCGGCCGCCAAGCTCACCAGCCGATCCCGGCGTTCGCGCAGCTCGGCGCGGCGGGCGGCCAGCGCCGCTTCGTCGTCCTGCAGCAGGGTGGCGGCGGCGAGCTGCTCCAGCACCGGCGTCCCGAGGTCGATGGAGGCGCGCATGCGGCCCAGCGCGGCGATCATCTCCGGCTCGGCCCGGATCCAGCCGATGCGCAGGCCGCCCCAGAAGCTCTTGCCGGTGGACCCGAGCCGCACGATCGCCCCCGGGGGCTCGTCGAAGCCGTAAGAGGCCCGCGGGCCCTCCAGCGACAGGTCCAGCATGGTCTCATCGAACACGACCACCGTGCGGGTCCTGAGGCCGGCGGCGGCGATGGCCTCCCGGCCAGCGAAATCCATCCAGCGGCCGGTCGGATTGTGGAAGTCGGGCACCAGGTGCGCGAGCCGGGGCGCGCTCTGCTGGAAGGCGGCGACCACCCCGTCCACGTCCCAGCCCTCCTGGGGAAGACTCACCGGAACCGGCCGGCACGAGGACCGCAGGATGGCGTCGATGGCGTTGGGATAGGTCGGATGGTCGATGACCACACGGTCGCCCGGCCCGGTCAGGAGCCGAAGCATCAGCGCCCAGGCGTGCTGGGCCCCGTGGGTGACCAGGATGTGGTCCGGCGTCGTCGGCAGGCCGCGGCGCGTATAGCGCTCGGCCACCGCCTCGCGCAGCACCATCAGCCCGACCGGCTCGTAGCCATGGTGCGGCAGGTGTGCCGGCAGCGCTTCGATCGCCCTGGCATAGGCCTGGTGCACGAAGTCGCCGGCCGGCAGGGCCGCGGCGGTGAGGTCCACGACCCCAGGCTCGCTCGGCCGGATCAGCGGCCCGGAGTCGCGATGACCCGGGCCCGTCGGCAGGCGGGTTCGCGCGCCGGCGCCCTGTCGGCTCTGAAGGAAGCCCTGCTCACGTAGGCGGGTGAAGGCGCCCGTCACCGTGGTGCGGCTCACCTCCAACGACTGGGCCAGCTCACGCTCGCCTGGCAGCACAACATCCAGCGGCAGCCGGCCGTCGAGGATCAGCAGGCGCAGGCCGTCGGCCAGCTGGCGGTAGGCGGGACCGGCCTGGTCCCCGCGCCACGCGCCGAGCAGGCGCATGAGCGAGGCGGCCCGTATGCGGCGAGGGCTCATAAGGCCACGCTACATCCACTGGCTATTTATTCCAAGGCCAGTTGTGATCACCTTGGCCTCTATGATGACCCGCCGCCTCCTTCAGCTCTTCGCCGGCCTCGTGCTCTATGGCTTCTCCATCTCGGTGATGCTGGAGGCGGGCCTCGGCCTCGAGCCCTGGGGCGTGCTGAACGAGGGCGTCACCGAACAGACGCCGCTGTCGTTCGGCCTGGTGGTCTGTCTGATCGGCGCGCTGGTGCTATTGCTGTGGATCCCGCTCAAGCAGAAGCCGGGCATCGGCACCGTCGCCAACGTCATCGTCATCGGTCTCGCGGTGGACGCCACCGCGCCGCTCATCCCCGACATCGATGGCTATCCGCTCCGGGCGCTGTTCCTGGCGGTCGGCATCCTGCTGAACGGGATCGCCGGCGGTCTTTACATCGGCGCAGGCCTCGGCCCGGGCCCGCGCGACGGCCTGATGACCGGCCTTGCCCGGCGCACCGGCTGGCCGCTCCGTCGCGTGCGCACCGGCATCGAGATCACCGTCCTGGCGGCCGGGTGGCTCATGGGCGGTACGGTCGGCGTCGGCACTGTCCTCTATGCGCTGGCGATCGGCCCGCTGGTGCAGTTTTTCCTGCCCCGGTTCAGCCTGCCGGCCCCGTCGCCCAAGCCCATCCTGATGCCGGCCGAGTGAAGCCCCGCCGTTAACCTCCGACTCAGCTCTCCGAAACCCCGCCTTTACCGCTGCCCTGTATCAAACGGGGACAACAACGCAGGCCGTCAGAAAGACGGTCGAGGCATTCCGGTGGGTGTTTTCATATGGCCAAAACGGTCCTGGTCGTCGACGACGACCCGACGCAACGCCGCCTGATCCAGGCGGTCCTGGAGCGCGAAGGCTTCGCGGTCGCCCACGCCGAGTCCGGCGATCAGGCGATCGCCCGCCTCGCGGCCGGCGGGACCGCCGATGTGGTCCTGCTCGACCTCGTGATGCCGGGCATCTCAGGGCAGGACACCCTGACCGAGATGCGCGCCCGCGGCTTCAATCAGCCGGTGATCGTGGTCACCGCCACGGGCGGCATCGACACCGTCGTCCAGGCGATGCAGGCCGGCGCCACCGACTTCTTCGTCAAGCCCGCGGCGCCCGAGCGCATCATCGTCTCGATCCGAAACGCGCTGTCGATGGGCGCGCTGAAGGGCGAGGTGGACCGGCTGAAGAAGCACGCCACCGGCCGCACCACCTTCGATGACCTGATCGGCTCTTCGCCGGCCATGACCATGGTCAAGCGGCTGGGCGAACGCGCGGCCAAGTCCGGGATCCCGATCCTGATCACCGGCGAGAGCGGCGTCGGCAAGGAAGTCATCGCCCGCGCCGTGCACGGCTCCTCCGACCGCGCCGGCAGGCCCTTCGTGGCGGTGAACTGCGGGGCCATCCCCGAGAACCTCGTGGAGTCGATCCTGTTCGGCCACGAGAAGGGCAGCTTCACCGGAGCCACAGACAAGCACCTGGGCAAGTTCCAGGAGGCCAACGGCGGCACCCTGTTCCTCGATGAGGTGGGTGAGCTGCCGCTGGACATGCAGGTCAAGCTGCTGCGCGCGCTGCAGGAGAGCGAGATCGACCCGATCGGCGCCAAGCGCTCGATCAAGGTCGATGTCCGCATCGTGTCGGCCACCAACCGCGACCTCTCGAACGCCGTCGCCGAGGGCCGCTTCCGCGAGGACCTCTACTATCGCCTGAACGTCTTCCCGATCGAGGCGCCCAGCCTGCGCGAGCGTAAGGAGGATGTGCCGGCCCTGGTCGACTGCTTCGTCCGCCGCTTCAACGTGGAAGAGGGCAAGGCCGTCGTCGGCGCGAGCCCTGAGACGCTGGCCTGCCTCAGCGCCTTCGACTGGCCGGGCAACGTGCGCCAGCTGGAGAACGCCGTCTATCGCGCCATCGTGCTCGCCGACGCGCCCTACCTGCAGCCGCACGACTTCCCGGCCATCTCGGGAATCGCGGCCCCGCCGCCGGAAGCGCTGAGCACGCCGATGCCAGTGCCGTCCGCCGCTGAACTGGCCGCCGCCCTGCCGATGCCGGAAAGCCCGGTGCGGATCCTCGACCACAAGGGCCATATCCGCCCGTTGGACGAGATCGAGCGCGACCTGATCCAGCACGCCATTGAGGTCTACGCCGGCCACATGAGCGAGGTGGCCCGCCGCCTCGGCATCGGCCGCTCGACCCTCTATCGGAAGGTTCGCGAGAACGGGCTGGAAGGCTTGATCAAAGGCGGTGAAGCGGACGAGGCCGCGGCCTAGTCTTCAGACTTGCGCTTGAAGGGCTTCCGTTGGAGGCCCTTCTTCTCGCCCTTCGCCTTGGCGGCGATTTCTTTCAGCTTCACGGCCTGCATCGCCGAGAGCGCCTGGCCGGGCGCGCCCTTCTCGGGATCGCCGAAGGCGCGGCCGAAGGTCTTCACGCGTTCGGTGACGCTGCCGAGGAATTCGCCCTCCCAGTCGGAGAGCTCGACGCCCGCCTTGTCGGCGATCCGGCGGGCGCGTTTCAGGGCGTTGAGGGCGGCGCGCTTGGCGGCCGCCTTCTGGGCCTCGTAGGGCGAAAGGGGCGCCTTACGCTTCAAATCTCTCCGATCGCCGAGAGATAGAGGTCGAGGATCGCCTCTTCCTCCTGCCGCTTGGCGCGGTCCTGCTTCCGCAGGCGGATGACCTTGCGGATGATCTTCACGTCGAAGCCGTTTCCCTTGGCCTCGGCCAGGACTTCCTTCACCTGCTCGGCGATCTCGGCCTTCTCCTGCTCGAGGCGCTCGACGCGCTCGATGATGCTCTTGAGCTGACCCTGAGCCGTGGCGTTCAGGATGTCGGAGTGCGCGGAAGCGTCGTCGGCCATGGCAAAGCTCTATCTCAAGTGGGTGGCGACAGGGAAGGCGCGGTCTTAGCCGCCCGCGAAGGGGCTGTCATGCCGCCATGAACCTCGACTAGAAGCTAGCCGTTGAGACGCATCGACGCGGAGGGATCTGACATGTCCGACGGCAAGCGCCGCCCCACCGAGGACGAGGCCCGCGCCGCGGTGCGCACGCTCATCGAGTGGGCGGGCGACGACCCGGACCGCGAGGGGCTGCTGGACACCCCCAAGCGGGTGGTGAAGTCCTACAAGGAGCTGTTCTCGGGCTATGAGACCGACCCGCGCGAGTACCTGGAGCGCACCTTCGACGAGGTCGGCGGCTACGACGAGCTGGTGGTCCTCAAGGACATCCGGGTGGTCAGCTTCTGCGAGCACCACATGCTGCCGTTCCTGGGCAAGGCGCACGTCGGTTACCTGCCGCGCAATCGGGTGGTCGGCATTTCCAAGCTGGCCCGCGTCGTCCACGGCTTCGCCCGGCGACTGCAGATCCAGGAGAAGCTGACCGCCGAGATCGCCGGAGCGATCCAGGACATCCTCGACCCGAAGGGCGTCGGCGTGGTCATCGTCTCCGAGCACTCGTGCATGACCATGCGCGGCGTGAACACCCCAGGCTCGCGCCTCACCACCAGCCATCTGCTGGGCGAGGTTCGCGACGACCCGCGCACCCGCCAGGAGTTCTTCGAACTCGTCCGCAACGGCGGGTGACGCCAGCCAAGTGACGAGAAGGCGCGACGCCTGCTAGGGCTCCCCGCGAAGGGGAAGGCATGTCGTCGCTCGTGGTCGCCATGGTGCTGGGCTCGGCGCTGCTACATGCGTCGTGGAACGCCCTGCTGCGCTCCGACGCGGACCGCCTGAAGTTCATCACCGTGATGAGCGCCTGCTGCGCGCTGATCGCATTGCCCGTCGGCCTCATCGCGCCGCTGCCGGCGCCGGAAGCCTGGCCCTACATCGTCACGTCGGGGGCCGTGCAGATCGCCTACTGCCTGCTGCTGGTCCGCTCGTACCGCGACGGCCACCTCGCCCAGGTCTATCCGATCGCCCGCGGCACGGCGCCCCTCCTCGTCACCCTGGGCGCGGCCCTGTTCGCCGGCGAGCGCCTGACGCTGCTGGGGCTGGCCGGCGTGGCCCTGGTTTCCACCGGCATCACCACGCTCACCTTCGGCAAGGGACGGCCCGACGTCCGCACCGCCGCCTCGGCCGTCGCGACGGGTGCGGCCATCGCCAGCTACATGGTCATCGATGGCCTGGGCGTCCGGCTCTCGGGTTCGCCGATCGGCTACGCCGCCTGGCAGGCGGTGGCCCAGGGCGCGCCCATGCCCCTCGTCTACCTGCTGCTGCGCCGCCGGTGGCCGACCATGGCGCTCGACGTCAACCTCGGCCGCGTGGCGGTGGGCGCCGCGATCTCGGTGCTCGCCTACGGCGTGGTGCTCTGGGCGATGAGCCTCAGTCCCATGGGCCAGATCTCGGCGCTGCGCGAGACCAGCATCCTGTTCGCGGCGGTGATCGGGGCGGTGTTCCTGCGCGAGCCCTTCACGCCGCGTGGCCTGCTGGGCGCCGGCATGATCGCCGGCGGCGCCGTGGCGCTGGGGTTCGGCTAGAGCAGGCCGCGGGCTTCCAGGGCGGGCCGGAGCGCCGCCGGGTCGTTGAAATGATGCACGTCGAAGCCCAGCGCCTGGGCGGCGGCGATGTTCTTCGCGCTGTCGTCCACGAACAGGACGTCCTGGGGCGCGAGGCCGAAGCGGTCGCAGACCAGCTCGAAGATCGCAGGGTCGGGCTTGGCGACGCCGTCGACGCCCGAGGCGACGACGCCCGCCAGGCGGTCGAACGCCGGACTGAGGCGCATCGTACCTGCCAGCGTCTCGTGCGAGATGTTGGAGAGCCCGTACTGCGGCACGCCGCGCGCATGCAGCGCCTCGATGGCGGCTTCGGTCTCGGGGATCGCCCCCGAGAACATCTCCCACCACCGGCTCTCCCAGGCGTGGATGGCCTCGGCGTACTCGGGATGCTGCGGCAGCAGCCGGGCGCGGTTTTCGGCGAAGGTCACGCCGGCGTCATGCGCCGTGTGCCAGTCCATGGTGCAGACATGCGAAAGGAACCGGTCCAGATCGGCCGGTTCCTTGAAGATCTTGGCGTAGAGCGTGCGTGGATCCCAGCGCACGATGACATTGCCGAAGTCCCAAAGCAGGGCCTTCGGCACGCGGCTTTAGCCTTGCTTGGCCTTGAAGCGCGGGTCGGTCTTGTTGATGATGTAAACCCGGCCCTTACGGCGCACGAGCTTGCAGTCGCGGTGACGCGTCTTGAGCGACTTGAGCGAGCTTCTGACCTTCATGACCGTATACAGCTAAGGGAGCGTCGCCGCCCCGGTTTCGACAAGAGGGCGCGCATATACGGGGACGTGCGGCTTTCGTCAACCTGACGGCGTTGTGATTGGGACCCGATTCAGCCACCACTAGATATCCAATGATGCGTCGTAGCCTGATCGTAACCCTGACCGTCCTCGCCGGCTGCGCCAGCCCGCCGAGGCCCGCGCCCCCGCCCGCCGCGCCGGCCCCCACGCCCCCGGCCGCCGAAACGCCCGCGACGCCCCAGCCCGTGACGCCGCCCACCGCGTCCGGGGACATGATCTTCGACGCCTGGGCCGCCGAGTTCCAGGGCCGCGCCCTGGCCGCCGGGGTTCGCGCCGACGTCCTGCAGCGGGAGATGGCCGGCCTGAGCCCCGATCCGCGCGTCGCGGGGCTCGACAGCCGCCAGCCCGAATTCTCCAAGCCCGTCAGCGAGTACCTGAAGGGTGTCGTCACCGCCGACCGCGCCGCGATCGGCCAGCGCCGCCGGGCCGACATGCCGGAGTGGCCGGCCATCGAAGACCGCTACGGCGTCCCGCGCGAGATCCTGCTGGGCGTCTGGGCGCTGGAGAGCGGCTTCGGCGCCATCCAGGGCGAGATGGACGTGATCCGCTCGGTCGCCACCCTCGCCGCCCAAGGCCGCCGCCGCGCGTGGGCAGAGGGCGAGCTGATCGCCGTGCTCAAGATCATCCAGTCGGGCGAGCATCCCCGCTCGCGCCTGAAGGGCTCCTGGGCCGGGGCCATGGGCCAGACCCAGTTCATCCCGACCACGTTCCTGTCGACCGCCGTCGACTTCGATGGCGACGGGCGGCGAGACATCTGGGGCTCGCGGGGCGACGCCCTGGCCTCTGCCGCGAACCTCCTCTCGAAGGGTGGCTGGGTCCGCGGCCAGAGCTGGGCCCGTGAAGTGACGGCTCCCGCCGACTTCGACTATGGCCAGACCGAAGGCCCGCGCCTGACGCCGGTCCAGTGGGCCGAGCAGGGCCTGAAGCGCGCCGACGGCCTGCCGTGGAGCGACGCCGACGCCGCCGCCCAGGCCCAGCTCGTGGCGCCGGCCGGCGCCCGTGGGCCGCTGTTCCTGCTGTTCCCGAACCACTTCGCGATCCGCAAGTACAACAACAGCCTGGCCTATGCCCTGGGCGTCGGCATGCTCGCGGACCGCTTCTCCGGCATGGGCGGCGTCGTGCGCCCCTGGCCGCAGGAACAGCCGCTGTCGCTGGTCGACCGCATGACGGCCCAACGCGCGCTCAACGCCCTGGGCTTCAGCGCCGGCAATCCGGATGGGGTGGTGGGCATGAACACCCGCACCGCGCTCCGCGCCTGGCAGAAGGCCCGAGGGATCACCGCCGACGGCTACCTGTCGCCGGATATGGTCCAGAAGCTGAAGGCCGAGGCGGGAGCGGGCGCCTAGAGGCCGCCCTCGTCGCGCTTCTCGAGCGTGGCTGCGGTGGTCGCCTCGGGGCTCGTCGGCTCGGGATCAGCGTTCTTCAGCTGGGTGTTGCGGAAGGCGTACACCAGCATCGCGCCCATCAGCACCGCGTTCAGCAGGAACGGCGCAGGGCCAATGTGCTGGTAGAGCCAGACGAAGAACGGCGCGAGCACCACGTTGATGCCGTTCACCGCCGCGATGGCGCCGGCCACCCGGGCCTGCTCGTCGATGCCCACCGCGATGGACGAGCCGGCGGTGAAGCCCGGCCGGGCGAAGCCGAAGCCCAGGCTGGAGATCGCGTAGCCCGCCACCACCACATAGTAGTCCGGCGACAACGCAACGATCAGGTTGCCCGCCGCCGCCACCGCGACGCCCCAGCGCAGCAGCTGGCGGGGCGTCATCTGGAACATGCGGATGATGCCCCACTGGGCGAGCAGGCCCGCGAGCGCGCCGAACATCATGGCGATGGCGATGAAGTACTGCGCTTCCGTCGGCGACATCCCGAGCTTGTCGATGATCAGGAAGCCGAGGGTCTGCGCCTGCGCCGTCTGGCAGGTGGCGACGATGAAGCCGTAGATCAGGAACGGCGTGACCCGAGGGTCGCGCCACATGCCCTTCTCCTTCGCCGCGCCCGTCACCGGCCGGCGCGGTCGGCGCGCCTCCTCCGCCACCGGCGTCTCGGGCAGGTAGCGCCAGACGACGAACAGCATGGCCGCGGCGATCAGCGCGAAGGTGAAGAGCGGCCCCGCAAGGCCCACCACCGGATAGACGAACAGCGGCGCCAGGAACGGCCCGATGACGGTGCCGAGCCCGAACGCGCCGGCCAGGCTGGCCATCGCCTGAGTGCGCTTCTCCACCGGCGTGCGCTCGGCGACGTAGGCCTGGGTCGCCGGGTTCGACGCCGCGCCGAACAGGCCGAACAGCGAGCGCGCCAGGAGGAAGAAGATGAAGATCACCATGGGGGCGGCCCAGTGGCGGAGGCCCGCGCTGACCACCACCCCGCACAGCGCCATCGAGACCATGAAGCCCGCCAGGCCGACCAGCATCAGAGGCTTACGGCCGTAGCGGTCCGAGGCCCGGGCCCACCATGGCGAGGACACCGCCCAGAGCACCGCCGACAGCGAGAAGATCGCCGCCACCATGGGGTCGGGGATGCCGATCGAGCGGCCGATCGCCGGCAGGACCGAGATCAGGCCGGTGTTGCCCAGCGCCGTCGCCAGCGACACGCAGAAGATGATGACGAACGGCCGGCGGTCGAGGCCGTCCCCAGTGGGCGCGGAGCGGGGCATCGGTCATGGGGCTTACGCCTGATGTGCGCCGCCGCAAACCCCAAAGGCGAACCCGCGCTCACGCCGCATTAAGCATTAACGGCCATGCTTCCGGCTCTTCTGGGGGAGCCCATGTTCCAGATCATCGGCATCGTGCTGCTGTTCGCGCTCGTGTTCGGCAGCTACATCATCTCTGGCGGCAACATGGCGGTGATCCTCCATGCGCTGCCTCACGAGATGATGGCCATCGGCGGCGCGGGCGTCGCCGCGTTCCTGATCGCCAACTCCATGCCGGTCATCAAGGGCACCGCCGGCGGCTTCGGGAAGATCTTCTCGGGACCCAAGTGGAAGCCCGCCGACTATCGGGACCTGCTCAGCCTGCTGTTCCTGCTGACCAAGACGATGAAGTCGAAGGGCGTCATCGCGCTCGAAAGCCACATCGAGAACCCGACCGAAAGCACGATCTTCACGCGCTTCCCGAAGATCATGAAAGATCACTTCGCCATCGACTTCATCTGCGACACGCTGCGGATGATGACCATGAACCTGGAGGACCCCCACCAGGTCGAGGACGCGATGGAGAAGCAGCTCGAGAAGCACCATCACGAGGCGCTGGGCCCGCCGCATGCGCTGCAGAACCTGGCCGACGCGCTGCCCGCCCTGGGCATCGTCGCCGCCGTGCTGGGCGTCATCAAGACCATGGGCTCGATCACTGAGCCGCCGGAAGTGCTGGGCGGCATGATCGGCTCGGCGCTCGTCGGCACGTTCCTGGGCGTGTTCCTGGCCTACGGCCTGGTCGGCCCGTTCGCCACCCGCATGAAGGAAGTGATCGAGGAGGAGGGCGCCTTCTATAAGATCATTCAGTCGGTGCTGGTGGCTCACCTCCACGGCAACGCCGCCCAGATTTCGGTCGAGATCGGCCGCGGCAACGTCCCCTCCGGCGCCCAGCCCAGCTTCCTTGAACTGGAAGAAGCCCTTTCGAACATTCCGAACGAGGCCTAAATCCGCACCTGTCGCCAGCTTGACTGCGCGGCTGGCCACCGAGAGAGGACAAGGTCCATGAGCCCCGAAATCCTGCGCAAGCTGATCATCGCCGGCGCCGCCCTGACCACGCTGGTCGTGGCCGCCTGCTCCAAGTCCGACGAGTCGGCTGAGGGGACCCCGGGCACCACCGAAGCCGCCGCTACCACCTCCTCCGACGCCGACGCCGCGATGCAGGCCGCCGCGGCCGACGCCGCCCAGGCCGCCGGCGACACCACGACCCCTTCCGAAGCGCCTGCGCCCGCCGCCGAAGCGCCCACCACGCCGCCGGCCGCCGAGGCGCCGGCCGAGAAGCACTAAGCATCTCGATCCATTTCGCTTAGAGAACCAAGGGCCGCCTTCCGAAGGCGGCCCTTTTCGATGGTCGAAGATCTGTCCGCCACGCCCGCAAGCCCGCTCGACTGGACCGACGACGGCCAGCCGCGCTCGCGGCTGTTCGGCGACGTCTATTTCTCCGCGCAGGACGGCCTGGCCGAAACGCGGGCGGTGTTCCTCGACGGCTGCGGCCTGCCGGGCGCCTGGGCCGGGCGGCGGCGGTTCGTCGTCGCGGAACTGGGCTTCGGCACGGGCCTGAACATCGCCGCCCTCCTGGACCTTTGGCGGCGCACGCGGTCGCCCGAGGGCCGGCTGCACGTCTTCACTGTCGAAGGCTTCCCGATCGGCGCCGACGAGGCGGCCCGCGCGCTGTCCCGCTGGCCCGAGCTTGCCGAGGTGGTCCAGGCCCTGGTGGCCCGCTGGCCCGGCCGCGCCCGCGGCGTCCACCGCATCGAGCTGCCGGCGCTCTGCGCCATGGTCGACGTCTTCGTGGGCGACGTGACCGAGGCCCTCTCCGGCTGGACCGGCCGCGCCGACGCCTGGTTCCTCGACGGCTTCTCGCCCGCGCTCAATCCGCAGATGTGGTCCGACGAGGTCCTGGGCTTGGTGGGCGCACGCTCCGCGCCCGGCGCGCGCGCCGCCACCTTCACCGTCGCCGGCCAGGTTCGCCGCGGCCTGGCCGCCGCCGGGTTCGCCGTCGAGAAGCGCCCGGGCTTCGGCCGCAAGCGCGAGCGGCTCGAAGCCCGCTTCCCCGGCCAGGCGCAGGACGCGCCGGCCCGTCGCGTCGCCATCGTCGGCGCGGGTATCGCCGGCGCATCGGCGGCCCGCGCCGTCCGCGCGCTCGGCGGCGAAGCGGTGGTGGTCGAAGCCGTGTCGCCCGGGGCGGGCGGGTCAGGCAATCCCGCGGCACTCGTCACGCCTCGTCTCGACGCTGGGCTGGGCGTGGCTTCTGGCCTGTTCGCCCGCGCCTTCGCACGCGCGGTCGCGCTCTGTCGCGGCGTCTCCGAGGCGGTGCTGAGCGAAGGCGTCCTGCAGCTGGCCGTGACGGAGCGCGATCCGGCCCGCTTCGCCAAGATAGCCGCCTCCGACCTATTCGAGCCTGGCAGCCTGGCCCTGCTCTCGGCCGAAGACGCCTCGGCCCGGCTTGGCGCGGCCCTCCCCGCCGCCCTCGATCAGCGCGAGGCCCTGGTGGTGGAGCCCGCCCGCATCCTCGCGGCCTGGCTGGGCGAGGTGGAGCACGTTCCGGTCAACAGCCTCGACGACCTCGACGCCGACGCGGTGATCGCCGCCGCGGGCCTCGGCTCGGGCAGACTGCTGCCCGCTCTGCCGCTGCAGCCGGTGCGCGGCCAGGCCAGCTGGGCGCTCGGCGCGGAGATCGACTTCGCCGCGGCCTGGGGCGGCTATATCCTGCCGACCCGCGACGGCGTGCTGTTCGGCGCCACCCATGACCGGGACGACGCCGGCGCCGACTTGCGGCCCGAGGACCACGCCCGCAACCTCGCCAACTTGGCGCGCGCCTTCCCCGACCTCGCGGCTCGTCTGGCCGAAGCCCCGCTTGAGGGCCGCGCCTCGGTGCGGGCCGTGACGCCCGATCGCCTGCCCATCGCGGGCCATGCAGGCCGCCCCGGCGCCTTCGCCCTCACCGGCTTCGGCTCGCGCGGCTTTGCGATGGCGCCGCTTCTGGCCGAACACGTCGCCGCGGTCGCGCTGGGCGCACCTTCGCCGCTTTCGGCGGAAGCTCAGGCACTGGTCGACCCCGCTCGTTTCGAGCGTCGCCAGGTTTCGTAAGTCATTGATGTCGCCTATATTCCCCGCCGCTCGGGGGACATTCCTGCCAGGAACCGAGACATGACCATCAAGACCAGCCTCGTCGCCGCGGCCCTCGGCCTCTCGGCGCTGAGCCTCGCGACCGCGCCCGTCGCGGCCGCCAAGTCGCCGGCGGAAGCGGGCGAGACCGCCAAGCCCAAGCGCCAGTGCTTCTGGGCCAACCAGGTCAACAATTTCGCCGCCGAGAGCGACGAGGTCGTCAACGTCCGCGTGGGCGTGAAGGACATCTACCGCATGGAGCTGTTCGGCACGTGCCACGAGATCGATTGGAGCCAGCGGATCGGCATCCGCTCGCGCGGCGGCTCGACCATCTGCTCGGGCCTCGACGCCGAGCTGATCGTGCCCTCGTCCATCGGCCCGCAGCGCTGCACGGTTCGCAACGTGCGCAAGCTGACCCCGGAGGAGGTCGCGGCCCTGCCGTCCAAGGCCAAACCCTGAGGAAGACGAGCCTGAGCAAAGAAGGAGCGCCGTCGCCGGCGCTCCAGTCGGAGGAACGGGCGGGACGTCGCTTAGGCGCCCCGCCTTGACCGCTAGAACTGCTTGCGCAGGCCCAGCTGGAAGGTGCGCCCCAGGAAGTAGGCGTTCGTGTAGTCGTAGTTGTACTGGCTCCGCGTGAAGGGCGGGTCCTCATCGGTGATGTTGATCACCCCCAGCGTCACCTGCGTGTCCCACATGAGCCGGCCTGTGTAGATCAGGTCGTGGGTGATCTCGTCCTTGGTCCGCAAGACCGAGGCGCCGACGATGTTGTCGGTCCCTTCCTTGAAGCGGGTGGTCCAGCGCACGTTGTGACCCTCGCGGTTCCACTGCACGTAGCCGTTCGCCCGGATCTCCGGATACGAATAGAAGGCGCTGAGCAGCTCCGACTTGCCGGCCCGATCCAGCGCCGGCGCGATGGTGAAGCCGTCCAGGGTGATGAGCGCGCCGCGCTTGTATTCGATGGTGTAGGTGCCCTCGACGCCGAAGGTCAGATCGCCCGCCCATAGGGCCTCCGGCCAAACGTAGGTCGCCTGGAAGTCCACGCCCGAGGTGTCCACGTCCGGCCCGTTGATCAGGTTGGCCGTGACCCCCAGCAGGTTCGCCGGGCGGCAGTCGTCCGTCGCCGGATTGCCGTCGTCGGCGAACTGGAAGCGCGCCCGGAACGCGGCGTTGCCGCATTGCCAGGTGGACGCCGTCGCGCTCGGGAACATGGTCGAGACGAGCGAGGCGGCGGTCTCGTTGGTCAGCTCGTCTTTGAACTTGAACTTGAAGTAGTCGACCGTGGCCCGGAAGTTTCCGAGGCTGACGATCAGGCCGACGTTGTAGGTGTCGGCTGTCTCGGGATCCAGGTTCGGGTTGTTGTTGGTGATCACCGGTCGGTACAGCGAGCCCACGCCCGGCAGGTTGAACTGCGCCAGGTTGCGGACGAAGCCCGGGGTGATGTCCCGCTGCAGGGGGGCGCGGAACGTCGTGCCCGCTGAGCCGCGCACGGCCAGGAAGTCCATGACCTGCCAGCGCGCCGAGATCCGCGGGTTGGTCGTCGACCCGAAATTGCCGCCGTAATACTCGTAACGGATGGCGCCCGAGACCTCGAGGTTGTCGAGGACCGGCAGTTTCACCTCGGCGAACACCGAACGCACCACCCGGTCGATATCGAGCTCCTGCACCGCCGAGTAGAAGGTGTGGGCGCCGGTGCCGCCGGAGCAGGTCGGCAGCCCGTCGCCGAAGGGTGGGCTGTCCACGCAAGGCGCGGCGTTGATGTCGTAGAAGTCCGGCACGCTGACCTGCAGCCGGTCGTAGCGCCACTGCGCGCCGACCGCCCAGCCGATGCCGCCGCCCGGCAGGGTGAAGCCGGGGAGCTCGCCGTTCAGCACGCCCTCGACCACCGCCAGCTCGGTATAGGTGTCGGCGACAAGCGGTTGCCGCAGCCAGTTCAATAGCTCGGGTTTGTCGTTGTTCGCCGAGGCTACGTAGAACGGGTTCGTGGTCCCCAGCGCCGGGTTGCCCGCATAGGCGTTGGCGAAGGGATTGAACCACATGCAGGGCCCGGCGCCCGGCGTGCCGGTGGTCGGATTGCAATTCGGCCCGCCCAGGCCCCGCAGCGCCAGCTGCAGCCGGGTGACCGAGATGTCCGGGCCGGCCCCGCCTTCGCCGTGGTTGCGCTGGTAGGCTCCCGACAGGGTGAAGTTGATGCCCTGGAACGGCAGTTCGCCCTTCAGAGCCCCGCCCACCCGAAAGGCCGTGGCGGACCGCGACTGACGGTCGGCCGCATCCTCGAACAGCGGGTTGCCGCCGTAACCCTCGGGCCGCCAGGCGGTCTGCGAGGTGATGACGCCATTGGCCGCCGCATTGGTGCAGATCGAGCCCAGCGCCGGGCAGTTGGCCGGGTTCGCCAGGAAGGCCACCAGGCCGGGATTGTTGGCCGGCACATAGAAGCGCGACTGCTGGTTCAGCCCCACCGCCGGGAACGGCGAGGTGCCGCCGCCGGGCGACCCGCCCGAGGCCAGGATCGGGGTCGGGAACTGGGTCGTCGACTGGGCCGGCGACACCCGTTCCTTCGGCACCGTGTGGCGCGCCCAGAGCAGCTCCCCGTGGAAGGTCAGGTTATCGGCGAGGTCGAAGTTCACCTGGCCGAACACCTGGTAGTGATCCTCCTCGTTCACGAGGTTGTCGAACTGGGTGAACTGGAAGCGGCAGCCCGAGGCCGGGGCCGCCGGGTTGACCAGCACGCCGCCGAATTCCACGCAGCCGTTGTCGACGAACGACTGGGTGAAGGTCGTAGGGCTGGCTAGCGACGGCCCGGTCTGGAAGACGCCGGGGTTCGAGGCCGTGGACCAGCCGCCGAAATTGTTCTCCGCGAACGGGCGCAGCGCCCAGTCGCGGTCAGTGGTCCGAAGTTCGCTGCGCCGACGGTAGGTGGCCGTCAGCAGGGCGTCGCCGCGGTCAAACTGCCAGCCGCGCGCGACGCTGACGTCGTAGTCGCCTTTCGAGCCCTTGATGCCGCTGTAGTTCGCCGTGACCTCATAGCCGTCGAGGTCGCGCCGGGTGATGAAGTTGACCACCCCGCCGACGGCGTCCGAGCCATAGGTCGCCGCCGCCCCATCCTTCAGCACCTCGATGCGGCCGATGGCGATGTTCGGGATGAAGTTGATGTCCACCGACTCGATGGCGATGGCGGCCGGCGAGTTGGCCATCCGCTGGCCGTTGAACAGCACCAGCGTGCGGGCCGAGCCGAAGCCCCGCAGGTTGACGGTCGCGGCGCCTGCGGCCGTGCCCAGGAAGCGGTTGGACTCGCCGATGGAGCTTTGGGCGGCGGTGAGGTTCTTCACCAGGTTGACCGTGGTCGGAGAGCCCTGGCGCTGAAGGTCCTGGGATCCGATCACCTCGACCGGCTGGGCGGCGTCTTCGGCCGCCCCGGCGATGAACGAGCCGGTCACGACCACTTCTTCAACATCGGTTGGACGGCTTGGGGCGGTCTGGGCGGCGGCCTCGGAAATCAGGCCAAGCGCCAGGGTGACGGCCAGCAGGGAGCCGCCGCAGAAATAACTGCGTTTCCTCATGAAATTTCCTCCCCTCAGGGACGCGCCGCGTCTTTATGCGCGGCTGTCCGACCCCCTGAGCGGGACCCACGATTTCATCAAACTTACGGTACGGCAACGTACCCGTCTTAGGAATCGTACCGGCGTTACCAAAAAAAGACGCCGCCGGTGGGGCCGGCGGCGCATAGAGGCTTGGGTTGTCTTGGATCAGAAGCGCTTGCGGACGCCGATCTTGTAGGTGCGGCCGTACGCATTGCCCGTGAACGGGTCGTAGTTCAGGTCGAGCCGGGCGAACGACGGGTCCTGGTCGAACAGGTTGTCGACCGACAGCGTGACCGTCGTGTCCCATGGCAGCAGGACCCGGTAGTCGATCTCGGCCAGCCAGGTCTCGTCGATCTTCTTGCCGGGTCCGACGATGGTGGCCCGCTGATCGGTGTAGCTGCCGATGTGGTTGACCGTGAAGCGTAGGTTATGCGCCCCACGAGTGTACTCCACGTAGCCCGAGCCCTTCAGCTCCGGCAGCGAGGTGGCGATCTGCTGGTAGTTGAGGAAGCCTACGGCGTCGTAAGCCCGCTCGACCGTCACGCCTTCCACCTCCACGTCGGCGATCTTGTATTCCAGCGTGTAGGTCGCCGAGATCCCGGCCCGCAGCCGGCCGCCCATGACGTCGCCGAAGTCGTAGTCGGCCAGCAGGTCGATGCCCGAGGTCTTGATCTTCGGTCCGTTCACCCAGTTCGTCCGCACCCGGGCGATGTTCGCCGCAGCGCAGGCGCCCTGGAAGGTGAAGCGCGACTGCAGGCCGGCATAGGCCGGATCGCCGCAGCGGCTTGGCGCGCCGGCGGGGAACATGGTGTTCACCAGCGAGGCCGAAGGCTCGCCGATGATCGGATTGTCGAAGTCGAACCGCCACCAGTCGACCGTGGCCTTGAAGTTGCCGATGTCGAAGATCGCGCCGACGCTGAAGTTGTCGGCCGTCTCGGGCTCAAGGTCCGGGTTGCCGAACAGATCGATCGCCCGGAACGAGCCGGCGATGAACGACAGCGCGGTCACGCTGCTCTCGTTGAGCTGGGTGAGCGGCGGACCGCGGAAGGTGGTGCCCGCCGAGGCCCGCAGCGCCAGCCAATCCGCCACCTGCCAGCGCAGGTTGGCCTTCGGGTTGGTGGTCGTCCCGACGTTCTCGTAATCCTCGTAGCGGATCGCCAGCTGCAGCTGGATGGCGTCGGTGAACGGCACATTGAGCTCGCCGAAGGCGGCCCAGACGCTGCGGTCCAGATCGGCCTCCGCCCCGGTGCCCAGGAACACCAGCGCGCCGTTCCGCGACGGACAGTTGGTGGCGCCGGTGATCGGGGTGTCGATGCAGGGATTGGCGTCGACGTCGCTGAGGTCGTTGTATTCGGACTCGAAGCCGTCCTTGCGGAACTGCATGCCGGCGGCCCAGCGGACTTCCCCGCCCGAGAGCTCGAAGCCCGTCGTGCCGTTCAGCACCGCGTCGGCCACGAAGATGCGCTGTGTCTGCTTCGTCGAGACCTGCTCGAAGAACCAACGGACCACATCCGGGTTGTTGGCCAGGGCCGCGTTGTACTGCGGGCTCGCTTCGCCAGTGATGGCGTTGCTGGGGAAGGCGTTCGAGAACGGGTTGAACCAGTAGCAGCCCAGCGCTGTGTTGCCGGCGTTGGTCGTGAAGTTGTTGGTCTCGGCCGCCGTACAGCCGCCGCCCGTATCCGCCGCCGAACTGCCGTAGCCGCGGAGTGCGAGCTGCAGCTTGGAGACCACCGTGTCGTAACCCGTCCGCCGGCCGGTCTGTTGGCCGTACGTCAAGGCGACGTCATAGCCGATCCCCATCCACGGCAGGTCGCCGCGCAGGCTGGCCGAGCCGCGGAACGCCTCGTACTGGCGCAGGCCCTCGGACGAGCCCTCGTTCTGCGGGCCGAAGATGTCGTTCCCGCCGAACGACAGCGGCCGATAGAAGACGCCCGGAATGTGGACGCCCGTCGCGATCGCGGGCACCGCGCCGGGGTTCGCCGCGCGATAGGCCGCAAGGCCAGGGTTGGCCGCCGGCACAAACCAGCCGGCGAGCACGGCCGGGGTCAGCGTGCCCACCGTCGGATTGGTCGTCGCGGTCGGCGTCTGCAGCGTCAGGTACGACGGCGAGGTCTTCCAGTTCGGCACGTCGGTCTTGGCCCACAGGGCCTCCACGTGCAGCCGATGGTTCTCCGCCAGGTCGGCGTTGATCTCGCCGTAGAGCTGGTAGCGGTCTTCCTGCTCCACGAGGTTGTCGTACTCGACGTAGTGGAACCGGCATTGCGGCAGGGCGCCCGGCACCGGGATGCCGCCCAAGGGCGCGCAACCCGCATCCAGCACGCCCGCGCCGGCCGGGGTCCAGGCGCCGGTCGCCGCCTGGGTGACCGGCAGGAAGCCGGTGACGCTGGAGCCGCCCGACCAGCCGCCCTCGGGGTTCTCGGCGAAGGGCCGCACGGCCCAGTCGCGGTCGATGACCTTCAGCTCCGACCGATGCTGCCATCCGGCGCCCAGCAGGATGTTTCCGTTGTCCCAGGCGTGGCCCCACAGCAGGCCCGTGGTGTAGTCGCCCTTCGAGCCGTCGATGTGGCGGTAGCTCGCCGACGCCTCCAGCCCTTCGAAGCCCGAACGGGTGATGAAGTTGACGACCCCGCCGATGGCGTCCGAGCCATAGGTGGCCGCCGCGCCCTCCTTCAGCACCTCGACCCGGCCGATGGCGACCGACGGGATGGTGTTGGTGTCGACGATGCCGGCGCCGGCCTGGCCGAACGGGTTGGGCGACATCCGCCGGCCGTTCATCAGCACCAGGGTCCGTTGGGCGCCCAGGCCCCGCAGGTTCACGGAACCCGAGCCCTCCGAGCCTTGGGCCCGGGGGTCGAATTGGTTGGTGTCGCCCAGCACGCCGCTGGAGACGGAAAGCTGCTTGATGAGCTCGAGGGTCGACGGCGCGCCCTGCCGTTCGATGTCCTCCTGGCTGATCACGTCGACCGGCAGAGCCGCGTCTTCCGGCGTGCCGCGGATGAACGAGCCGGTGACGACGACTTCGCCGACCGTCGTGCCGGCCTGCTGGCTGGCGGCCGTCGCCGTTTGCGCCTCAGCCTGTCCCACAGCCCCGAGAGCCAGGGCCGCGGCCATGGCGGAGCCACTGCAGAAAAATCTGCTCTTGGTCATCTGGTTTCCTCCCCTCGGCGCCTCTCGAGCGGGCGTCCTGAGTAAGGGGAAGTGAGGACTATTTATTGCAGCCGCGCCACATAAATTTCAGTGTTCGACCAACTACTCTTTCCAAAATGGGGCCTCCGCGCAACATCATGCCTCAACGACACTTTAGCTGGGCCGCTGAGGGGTTTATCTGACGTTGCAGATGGCGGGCGAAACCCGTCGACGGAGGGACCCCCATGCCGCACGATCAAGGCCTCGAACTGCGCACCCTCGTGCGCGAAGACGCGACCCTCGAGCTGTCGCTGGTCGAGACGACCCTGCCCGAGCCCGCCGCCGACGAGATCCTGGTGCGGGTCGAGGCCGCGCCGATCAACCCGTCCGACCTGGGCCTGCTGACCGGCCCCGCCGACCTTTCCACCGTTCAGAAGTCGGGTACGGCCGAACGTCCGGTCTTGACCGCCAGCATCCCTCAGCCGGCTATGCGGATGCTGTCGGCGCGGATCGGACAATCGATGCCCGTCGGCAACGAGGGCGCCGGCGTCGTCGTCGCAGCGGGCGATTCGCCCGCCGCCCAGGCCCTGCTGGGTCGCACCGTCGCGATGATCGGCGGCGGCATGTACACGCGCTTCCGGCTGCTGAAGGCGGCCGACGTCCTGCCGCTGCCGGCTGACGCCACGCCGGCCGACGGCGCCTCCTGCTTCGTCAATCCGCTGACCGCGCTCGCTATGACCGAGACGCTGCGCCGCGAAGGGCACAAGGCGCTGGTCCACACCGCCGCCGCCTCGAACCTCGGCCAGATGCTGGTGCGCATCTGCAAGTCGGAAGGCGTGCCGCTGGTGAACGTGGTCCGCAGCGCCGCCCAGGAGCAGCTGCTCCGCGACCAGGGCGCCGAATGGGTGGTCGATTCCAGCCAGCCCGACTTTTTCGAGAAACTCGTCGAGGCGGTGCAGGCCACCGGCGCGACCCTGGCCTTCGACGCGATCGGCGGCGGCAAGCAGGGCAGCCAGATCCTCTCGGCCATGGAAGTCGCCGCCAGCCGCGGCGCCGCCTACAGCCGCTACGGCTCCAACACCTTCAAGCAGCTCTATATCTACGGCGCGCTCGACACCGGGCCGACCGAGCTCGCCCGCAACTTCGGCTTCTCTTGGGGTGTAAACGGCTTCCTGCTGACGCCCTTCCTGGCCAAGGTCGGTCCGGAGACGGCCCAGCGCATGCGCGAGCGCGTCGCTTCTGAACTGAAGACGACCTTCGCCAGCCACTACACCGCAGAGATCGGCTTGGCCGAGGCGCTCGATCCCGAGACGCTGCGCGCCTACGCCCGCCGTGCGACCGGCGAGAAGTACCTCATCAACCCGCAGAAGGGGCTCGCCTGACCGGCGGGCCCAGCGGCCTGGAAGCTTCAATTTTCAGGAGGGGGATGGTGGACGCGACAGGGATTGAACCTGTGACCCCTACGATGTCAACGTAGTGCTCTCCCGCTGAGCTACGCGTCCATATCCGTAAGCCGGGAGGCGCGGGATATACCCATGCGCCCGGCCGCTGGCAAGCGCCTTACGCGGCGATCATCCGGTCCACCTCGGTGACGATTTCGCGCAGGTGGATGGGCTTCGACAGCACCTTGGCGCCGGCCGGAGCCTTCTCGCCGGCGGCCAGTGCCACGGCGGCGAAGCCGGTGATGAACATGATCCGCAGGCCCGGGTGCTTGGCCGCCGCCTGCCGGGCGACCTCGATGCCGTCGAGGCCCGGCATGACGATGTCGGTGAGCAGAAGGTCCCAGGGCTCGTCCAGATAGGTCGCCGCCTCGTCGCCGTCGGCGCAGGCGGTGACCTCATAGCCCGCCCGCTCGAGCGCGCGCGCGAGGAAGCCGCGCAGGGAATCGTCGTCTTCGGCGAGGAGGATACGGGGCATCGGGACAGTCGGCTCGGGGATGAACGGTCACCATAACCGCCCAAGCGTAAATTCGCGATGAACCCTTTGACCGAAGGTGTGCGCTCAGCGTTCAATGCGCACGATGAATGCCTGGGAGCGCCTCGGCGACGCTGAACCGGATGCGGACGCCGCGCCGGCCTACACCCTGCGCCGCGCGGCGCCCGAGGGCGCGCCGCCGCCGACGCCGCTGGTGTTCGCCTCGCCCCACTCGGGCCGGCTCTATCCTGAAGACATGATGTCGGCGGCCGCGCTCGACGCGGTCAGCATCCGCCGCTCCGAAGACGCCCTGGTCGACGACCTGATCGCGGCCGCGCCCGAGTTCGGCGCCACGGTGCTCACCGCCAGCTACGCGCGGGCCTATATCGACCTGAACCGCGAGCCCTTCGAGCTCGACCCGGCGATGTTCGTCGACGAGCTGCCCGAGTTCGCCCGCGCCCGCACCGCCCGCGTCGCCGCCGGCCTCGGCGCGATCGCGCGGGTCGTGTCCGAAGGCCAGGAAATCTACCACCGCAAGCTCACCTTCGCCGAGGCCCGCAAGCGGATCGAAGGCGCCCATCGCCCGTACCACCACGCGCTGGAAGCCCTGCTGGCGGAAGCCCAAGCGGCCCACGGCGTGGCCATCCTGGTGGACTGGCACTCCATGCCAGCGGCCGCCGCCAAGGCGGGCGGCCGCGACAAGCCATGTGACGTCGTGCTCGGCGACCGGTTCGGCGCGGCGTGCGCGGGCGTGTTGCCCACCCGCGTCGAGCGCGAGCTGGAAGGGTTCGGCTATCGCGTCGCCCGCAACACGCCCTACGCCGGCGGTTACACGACGGAGCACTACGGCCGCCCCGCCCGCCGGATCCACGCGCTGCAGATCGAACTCAGCCGCGCGCTGTACTTGGACGAGGCGACGCTCGCGCCCACCGCCGGCTTCTCGGGCCTCAAGGCCCACATCGAGCAGCTGACCCGCACGCTCGCCGCCGCCGACTGGTCGGCCCTGAAGGCGGCGTAAAAAAAGCCGCGCCCGAAGGCGCGGCAGTTCAATAGGGAGGAAACGCCCAGGAAGGGCAAAGGCGTCAGCGACGCCTAGAAGCTCTACTTACGCTGCAGCGCACAAAAATGCAAGTGTGCGGAGCATCAAAATTGCCGCAGTCTGGCTGGAACGTTGAATTTCCTGCCCGGGTCCAGACCTAGTGAAGCGGCGTCACCCCACCCTGACGGCTCCGCAACGCACAATCATTTTCCAAGGCATACCGTCGCGGCCGGTGAGTTCTTGCTGGCGGCGCGGCCTTCTCTCCCCTAGAAGGCGCGCCACTCCAGCCGCCCAAGAACCCCGTTTCATGTCGCTCCGCAACATCGCCATCATCGCCCACGTCGACCACGGCAAGACCACGCTCGTCGACCAACTCCTCGCCCAATCGGGTGTCTTCCGCGCCAACGAGGCGACGGTCGAACGCGCCATGGACTCCAACGACCAGGAGCGCGAGCGGGGCATCACGATCCTGGCCAAGTGCACCTCGGTGCTCTGGAACGGCAAGGCCGGCGAGACCCGGATCAACATCATCGACACGCCCGGCCACGCCGACTTTGGCGGCGAGGTTGAGCGGATCCTCGGCATGGTGGACGGCTGCGTCCTGCTGGTCGACGCCGAGGAAGGCGTCATGCCGCAGACCAAATTCGTGCTGACCAAGGCGCTGAAGATGGGCCTGCGCCCGATCCTCTGCATCAACAAGGTCGACCGCGCCCACGCCGACCCGGATCGCGTGCACCTCGAGACGATCGACCTGTTCTCGGCCATTGGCGCCGACGACGACCAGCTGAACTTCCCGCACATCTACGCCTCGGGCCGTAACGGTTGGGCGACGCTCGATCTCAACCAACCGTCCGACAATCTGGCTCCGCTGTTCGACCTGATCGTCGACCACGTGCCGCCGCCGGCCGTCGAGGCCAACAAGGACAAGCCGTTCCGCATCCTGAACGTGCTGATCGAAAGCGACCCTTTCCTGGGCCGCCTGCTCACCGGCCGCATCGAGAGCGGCAAGGCCGTGGCCGGGATGGCCATCAAGGCGCTCGACCGCGACGGCAAGCAGATCGAGCAGGGCCGGATCACCAAGGTTCTGGCTTTCCGCGGCCTGAAGCGCCAGCCGGTGGAAGAAGGCGCCGAGGCCGGCGACATCGTCGCCATCGCCGGCATGTCCAAGGCCACGGTGGCCGATACGCTGTGCGCCCTTGAGGTCAGCGAAGCGCTGCCCGCCCAGCCGATCGATCCGCCGACCATCTCGATGACCGTCGGGGTGAACGACAGCCCGATGGCCGGCCGCGAAGGCGACAAGGTGCAGAGCCGCGTCATCCGCGACCGTCTGCTGAAGGAAGCCGAGGCCAACGTCGCCATCCGCATCACCGAGACGCCGGGCTCCGACGCCTACGAGGTCGCCGGCCGCGGCGAACTGCAGCTGGGCGTGCTGGTCGAGAACATGCGTCGCGAGGGCTTCGAGCTGTCGATCTCGCGTCCGCGCGTGGTCTACCAGACGGGCGAGAATGGCGAGCGGCTGGAGCCGATCGAGGACGTCGTGATCGACGTCGACGACGAGTTCACCGGCATCGTCATCGAGAAGCTGTCGGCTCGTAAGGCCGAGCTGAAGGACATGGGCCCGTCGGGCGCGGGCAAGACCCGCATCCAGCTGATGTGCCCCTCGCGCTCGCTGATCGGCTACCAGGGCGAGTTCCTGACCGACACGCGCGGCTCGGGCGTGCTGAACCGCGTGTTCAGCCACTATGAGCCGCACAAGGGCGCCATCGAAGGCCGTCCGAAGGGTGTGCTGGTCTCCAACTCGGACGGCGAAACGGCGGCCTACGCCCTGTGGAACCTGGAAGAGCGCGGCGTGATGTTCGTCGGCGCCGGCGAGAAGACCTACCAGGGCATGATCATCGGCGAGAACAGCCGCTCGGACGACCTGGATGTGAACCCGATCAAGGGCAAGCAGCTGACCAACGTCCGCGCCTCCGGCAAGGACGAGGCCGTGCGCCTCACCCCGCCGCGTCGCCTCACGCTCGAACAGGCCATCGCCTACATCGAGGAAGACGAGCTGGTGGAGGTGACGCCGAAGTCGATCCGCCTGCGCAAGGAAGTGCTGAACCCCTCGTTCCGGAAGAAGCGCGCCCGCGAGGACTAGTCTTCGCAAAGGACGGCAATCGCCCGCGAGGCGTAGTCCTCGCAAAAGACGGCAATCGAATGTGATCCGCATGTGGCTGGACGGCACAGCCACATGCGTGACACGTGAAGGGTCTATGGATCCTGCCATGACCGAGCCGACGACGAAGCCCTACCCGCCCCGCCACTACCCGACACCCGCGGCCAAGTGCGCGGATCTGGTCGTCCACGTGGTCGGTCTGACCCTCGCCCTGGTGGGCGGCATCGTGCTGCTGACCATCGCGGTGACGAAGGGCTCGATCAGCCAGGTCGTCGGCGTCTCGATCTATGCGGCCGGCGTGCTGGCCATGCTGGCCTTCTCGACCGCCTACAACTTCGCCAAGCCGCGCTTCCGCCCGACGCTTCGTCGCCTGGACCACGCCGGCATCTTCCTGATGATCGCGGGCTCCTACACGCCCTTCACCCTGGGCCTGCCCGGCGCCTGGAGCTGGGGCATGACCGGGGCCGTCTGGACGATCGCCACCCTCGGAGCCGTCGGCAAGCTGGTGCTGAAGAACCTCGACCGGAAGTTCTGGGTCGCCATGTATCTGGCGCTGGGCTGGCTGGTGGTGATCGCGCTGAAGCCGATCATCGACAGCCTGGCCTGGTACGCCTTCGTCCTGCTGGTGACCGGCGGCGTGCTCTATTCCACCGGCGTGATCTTCTACGTGAACAAGCGCCTGAAGTTCGCCCGCGCCATCTGGCACGGCCACGTCGTCGCCGCCGCCGGCGCCCACTGGGCCGCGGTCCTGCTGGGCGTGGTGCTCGCTTCCCAGCACTGAGCTTCACTCGAAGCCTCCACGAAGCAGCCGTTGGCGGCCAGCGTCTGGGCCACTACGCAAGCGGCTGCCCCGAGCGGTGCGGGCGGCAGGTCTCCGAGCAGCGCCTCCAGCCGCGCGTCCATCGCCTCATAGGCCTCGGCCTGGGCGCAGCCGAACACGTCCAGCACGGCTCGCTCGTCGGCGGTCAGCCCCGGCGCGCCGGGGGGCGAGATCGTCAGGCTGCGTCGCCCATGCACGGCCAGCTGCTGCAAGAACACCTCCAGCATCCGACAGGCCTCGGGTCCGGCCCAGCCGCACGCGTCCTCGAAATGGGCCAAGGCGCCGGAACAGCCCGCCTGCCGCGCGAGTCGGCGGATCGCGCCGATCAGCAGGCGCTCGCCGTGCAGCAGGCTGGAGGGAAGCTGTGATGACGCGTCGCGGTCGAGCATGGCCGACTCCTCACTAAGGCGTCGACGCTACCGCTATTGATAATCGTTCGCAACTAAGGTCGTGACCCTAGAGCGGCCGTTCCATCCAGACGTCGCAGCGCGCGTAGTCCGTGTGGCTCGGCGCCAGGTCCCGGAAGCCCATGGCGCGGTAAAGGCCGAGCGCAGGTCCGAGACCGGAGTTGGTCTCGAGATAGAGCCGGGGCGCGCCCGCCTCCCGCCCCGCCTCGATGCAGCGCTCCATCAGCTTGCGGCCGAGGCCCGTCCCGCGCGCGGCTTCGGTCACGGTCATCTTGGCCACTTCATAGCCGCCGTCGGCCATGGCCAGCAGCGCCACGCAGCCCACGGGTTCTCCGTCCTGGATCGCCATGAAGATGCGGCCGCCCTTGGCGAGGATCTTCCCCTGCGGATCCTCCAGCACCTCGCGGTCCTTCGGCTCGAGGGCGAAGTGCCTGGAGATCCAGGCCTCGTTGAGCGTTCGGAAGGCTTCGGCGTGCTGCGGCTCGAACGCGACGATCTCCATGCTGAACCTCCTGTGGCGCTCCGGCGACTCTGTGGCCAAACTCGGCGCGATGGCCAATCCGATCTTCGCGAACCTGCCCACCACCGTCTTCGAGGAGATGTCGGGCCTGGCGCGCACCCTGGGCGCGATCAACCTCGGCCAGGGATTCCCCGATGATCTGGGGCCTGAGGCGATCCGCGCCAAGGCCGCCGACGCGGTGCTCAACGGCTACAACCAGTATCCGCCGATGCGCGGCCTGCCGGAGCTGCGCCAGGCTGTCGCCCGCCACTACGCCCGCACGCAACACCTCGACCTGGACTGGGAGAACGAGGTGACCATCACCTCAGGCGCGACCGAGGCCCTGACAGCGTCGTTCCTGGCGCTGATCCAGCCCGGGGACGAGGCCGTGCTCTTCCAGCCGCTGTACGACAGTTACGCTCCGATGATCCGGCTGGCCGGCGGCGTCCCGCGCCTCGTGCGCCTGTCGCCGCCGGACTGGCGCTTCGACCGCGCGATGCTGGAGGCGGCGTTGACGACGCGCACGCGCTTCGTCGTCCTGAACAATCCGATCAACCCTGCCGGCGTCGTCCTACCCGACGAGGATCTCGCCCTGCTGGCGGAGTTCTGCGTCCGCTTCAACGTCACCGCCATTTGCGACGAGGTGTGGGAGCAGGTGGTGTTCGGAAACGCCCGCCACCGCCCGCTGATCGCCTATCCCGGCATGCGCGGCCGCACGGTGAAGATCGGCTCGGCGGGCAAGATGTTCGGCCTCACCGGCTGGAAGGTCGGCTTCCTCTGCGCCGCCCCCGACCTGACCCACAGCCTGGCCCGCGCTCACCAGTTCCTCACCTTCACGACGCCGCCGAACCTTCAGGCCGCCGTCGCTTGGGGCCTGGAGAACGCCGGCGACTGGTTCTCGACGATGCCGCGAGACCTGGACGCCTCCCGCGACCGCCTGGTCGAGGGCCTGCGCCGCGAAGGCTTCGCCGTCCTGTCCAGCCAGGGCACCTATTTCCTGAACATTGACCTGCCGGCCTCGGGGGTCGCCTTAGCCGACCGCGCGTTCTGCCTGCGCGCCGTCCACGAAGCCGGCGTCGCGGCCATCCCGGTCTCGGCCTTCTACGAGGAGGACCCGGTGACGACGATCGTGCGCCTCTGCTTCTCGAAGGCCGACGCCGTGCTGGACGAAGGGGTCGCCCGCCTCTCGAAAGCGCGCGACCTCTCTCGCGCCGCTTCCTAGGCCGGTCCGATCATCGCCGAGCTGACCCAGCCGCGGTTGCCGTTCTCGTCGTCGACTTCCCACCAGATGCCGTTCTTCTGGCCGGTCGGATAGACGAGGTCGCCGATGGCGAAACTGCGGACCTGCGCCGCCTTCGGCGAGGCGCTGGCGCGCATGACGACGGCCTGCTTCACCTTGTGCGCCTGGACGCCGGCGTTCCGGGAGGCCTCGGCGCCCGAGGGCGCACTGCGCTGCAGATAGCCCACGAGGTCGACAAAGGCGTTGAAGTAGGCCGCGGTCACCACCTTGCCCATCGCGGTGTTGCCGTACCCGCCGCCGATGGCGCCGAAGCCGTCGTAGTAGCCGCCGCCCCCGAAGCCGATGTCGGTCTTCTTCGACACGCCCTCGGCCACATAGAGCTGCTCGGTCGTCCGCGCGTCGACGAGCGTGATCAGCGCCTGCGCCTGCTGGCTCTTCACGGTCAGGCCGCTGGCCAGCGCGCCGGCCATGCCGAGACGGCCGCCGAAAGCGCCCACCGCGGCGCCGATCGCGCCGCCGCTGGAGTTGCCGTTCGAATTGGCCAGGTCCGGCACGATGAAGAAGTCGGCGGCGGCCACCTGGCCTTTGCCGACGTTCGCGCCCCGCCGCAGGTCGCCGCCGGCGCCCAGCTCGGCCTCGACGCCGCGCATGGCGAGGCCCGCATTGCGGTCCACCACCCGCAGGCAGCCCGAGCGCATGGCGAACAGCTTGATCACCGCTTCCGGGTTGGAAAGGCCGAGCCCGGTCCACCAGTCATTCTCCGGCTCCCGGATGGCGACCCGGCCCAACGGCTTGTCGCACTTCGGCAGCTCGGGCGTCGCCGCGTTCTTCGGCGCCTTCTTGTCCATGCCGTACTGAGCGGCGGCCGGACCCGCGGCCATCACCGAAACCAGGACGCCCACGGCGGCGCCAAGCGCGATCTTGCGCATAACATCGTCTCCCCGACTGAAAAGGAGGCGACGCTTAAGGTGATGCGCCGGACGGGCTCGTCGCTCTGCGACGAACCCGCCTCAGGACGCGATGAAGCGGGTTAGGAGGTCGTGCCGCCGTCCACCACGATCGTCTGGCCGGTCGTCCAAGCGCCGGCGCGCGAGGCCAGGTAGATGGCGGCGCCCGCCAGGTCGTCGGGCTCGCCCAGGCGGCGCAGCGGCGTGCCGGAGCTCGCGCGCTTCTCGCCTTCCGGCGTGTCCCAGAGCGCCTTGGCGAAGTCCGTCTTCACCAGGCCCGGGGCGATGCAGTTCACCCGGATGTTGTCCGGGCCCAACTCGTGGGCGAGGTTTCGGGCCAGCTGCATGTCGGCCGCCTTGGAGATGCAATAGGCGCCGATGACGGTCGAGCCGCGCAGGCCGCCGATCGACGACACGATGATGATCGAGCCGTCCTTCCGCTCGCGCATCTCGGGGGCGACCATGCCGATCAGCCAGTTGTTGGCGACGATGTTGTTGTTGAGGATTTTGCCGAACGCGTCGTCGCTGATGTCCAGCTGGCTGCCGTAGAACGGGTTCGAGGCGGCGTTGCAGACCAGGATGTCGATCTTGCCGAACGCCCTGCGGGTTTCGTCCACCAGCCGCTGAAGGTCTTCCTTCGACGAGATGTTGGCCGGGACTGCGATCGCGTGGCCCGGGCGGCTCTCGTTGATGAGGTTGGCGACCTCCTCGCAGGGGCCGGCCTTGCGCGACGAGATCACCACCTTGGCGCCCTGCTGGGCCATCCGCTCGGCGATGGCCCGGCCGATGCCACGCGACGAGCCGGTGATCACCGCCACCTTGCCGGTCAGGTCGAACAGGCCGCCCGCGCCGACCACCAGTTTATCCGCAACCTCGCTCACGGCGCTCTCCCAAACAGTTGTTTGACTGATGGCGGGCATTTGCGCCGCAGCTTGTCCCTCGGTCAAGGTGGACGGGCGGCCAGGATGCCGTATCTTCGAAAAACAGAACGGCCGATCCGAAAGCCGTCATCGCGTACCCGGGGGAACGTTCATGAAGGTTTGGGCAGGGCTTGCGGCCCTCGTGATGGCGGCCGGCGCCGCCCTGGTGGTGGGCACGGAGCTGAAGGCGCAGACCGCCAGCCAGATGCCGCATCCGGGACAGGCGATCTACCGGCTGCGCTGCGCGGCGTGCCACGACAATCCCGGCGACACCAAGTCCCCCAGCCGCGAGACGCTGGGGGCGATGAGCTACCAGACGATCAGCTTCGCCCTGACGCAGGGCAAGATGCAGGCCCAGGGCGCCGGTCTCAGTGAGGAAGAGCGCGGTCAGCTGATCGGCTACCTCACCGGCCGCAGCGGGGCCAGCAAGGAGACCTGGAGCCAGGCCATGGCCTGCCCGAGCGCGAAGGTCGCGCTGGGCAAAGGCGCGCCCGCCGTCGCCACCTTCGGCTTCGACGCCCGCCAGACCCGCGTCCTGACCGCCAAGCAGACGGGCCTCACCAAGGCCGGCCTTTCCAAGCTCGACCTTGCCTGGGGCATCGCCTTCCCGGACGTGACCATGATGCGGGCCCAGCCTGCAGTGGTCGGGAACATGGTCTACCTGCCGGTGGCCGAAGCCTCGGCGATGTACGCCTTCGATGTCTCCGACCCCGCCAAGCCTTGCGTGAAGTGGGTCTACAACACGCCGGGCGGCGCACCGCTGCGCACCAGCGCGGCCTATGGCGTCATCGCTGACGGCACGCCCGTGCTGGCCTTCGCCGGCCTCGACACCACCCTACATGTGCTCGACGCGCGGGACGGCAAGCCGCTGTGGCGCAAGCCGGTGGGGGTCTATTCCTACTCGCTGACCACCGGCACGCCCCGCGTGCTGAAGGACCGGATCATCGTGCCGGTCAGCCAGTTCGAGATCATGCAGGCCTATGACAACAAGGTCGCCTGCTGCACCAACCATGGCTACGTCCTCTCGCTGGACCCCAAGACCGGCGAACAGCAGTGGCGCTACGACACCATGCCGGACGCGCAACCGGTGCGGGACCGCGGCGACGGCAAGCCGCTGCTCGGCCCCTCCGGCGCGCCGATCTGGAACTCGCCGGTCATCGATGAGAAGCGCGGCCTGATCTACTTCGGCACCGGGGAGAGCAATTCGCCGCCGGCGCACCGTAACACCAACGCCCTGATCGCCGTCCGGCTGAAGGACGGGACCGAGGCCTGGAGCCATCAGGCGACCGAGAACGACATCTTCAACGTCGGCTGCGGGCCGAACGGGCGGCCCGAGCTGCTGAACTGCGTGAAGTCGAACGAGACCGTCTACCGCGACGTCGACTTCGGCGCCTCGCTGATCCTGGCCAAGCTGAAGAGCGGCCGCGAGCTGGTGTTGGCCGGCCAGAAGTCCGGCACGGTCTGGGCGCTCGATCCCGACACCGGCAAGGTCGTTTGGCGCCGCGACATCGGCACGGGCACGCCCAACGGCGGCATCCACTGGGGCATCGCGCTGGAGGGCGAGACGGTGATCGTGCCCGTGGCGCACATCGGCCGCGCGCTGCCCGGCGGCGAGCCCATCGATCCCAAGCTGCAGCCGGGGCTTTACGGCGTCGACGTCAACACCGGCGCGATCAAGTGGCACCACTCCGCGACGCCCTTGTGCGACGGCGAGCGGGGCAAGAAGGCCCCGCGTTGCGACCGCCTCTACGGCTTCTCGGGCGCGCCCACGATCATCGACGGCGCGGCCGTCACGGGTAGTCTCGACGGCCGGCTGTTCGTGATCGACACCAAGACCGGCGAGCGGCTGTGGACCTACGACACGCTGCGCGACTTCCAGGGGCTGAACGGCGTCGCCGGGCGCGGCGGCTCGTTCGACGCGGCGTCGATCGTCGGGGTCAACGGCCTGGTTCTGGTCGGCTCCGGCTACGGCATGTTCGGCCAGGCGCCGGGCAACATGCTGCTGGCCTTCAAGGCGAAGCCCTAGCGCCGAGGCTCATCGACAGACGCCGTAGCGGCCGAAGTCGAGGTGGAAGTGGTCGCGGTGTGCGGCGTTGTAGTCCGGGCTCAGCACGGCCCGGAACCAGTCGCAGCCCCCGTCCCGGGTCCGCCGCAGGAACCGGCCGCGGGGCCCCTCGTCGCGGAAGTCGTTCACGACGCTGATCCGACGGCCTGACGCGGTGCGGAAGGCTGCGACGTCCAGGGCGTTGGCGAAGGCGTGCTCGCTGCGGCGGCCCTCGGCCCGACCATAGACATTGCGGCAGGCGTAGCTGCCGTAGTGCTCGATCCGGCCGATCGGCTCGCCGAGCTCCGCCCGCGCCGCCGGCTGCACCACGTGACGGGTCCAGAAGGCGTAGCCCAGAGCCACCGGGCAGGTGACCACCGGGACCGCCGGGTTCAGCGCGATGGCCGCGCCGTCGCGGACGCGCACGGTGTTCTCGGTGGCGCATTCGCCATAGTCCCGGTCCGGCTCCTCGACGACGCTGACGCCGCCCTCAGCCAGCACCGCGCGGCAGCGGGCCGGATCACCCGCCGCCTGGGCGAACTTCACGGCTGTCGCCATGCCCACGGGCTGATCCAGCCGCAGCGGCTTCCACGGCAGGTCCTGTGGCGGCGCGTAGGCGTCGATGGCGATCACCAGCAGAAAGGCGGCGATGGCGACGTCGGCGAGCGCCGTCCAGGCGCCGGCCAGCGCCAGGGTCTCGGCCGAGACCGGCTTCAACTTCAAGGTGCGACGCGCCACGGGCTTGCAACGGACGCCATGGCTTGCGGTTCAGCGCGGGCGCGGTGAAGCTTGGTGTTCGGGGAGGATCTGCGAATGAAACTGGCAGGACGGATCGCGCTCGGCCTTCTGGCCGGGCTGGTCGTGCTGATCGCCGTCGTGCTGGTGCGGACCTTCACCTATGCGCCGCCGGCCGGACTGGCGGCGTCCGGGATCGAGGTCGCCGCGCCGGTGGCGGTCGACGTCCAGCGCGCGGCCCGCAACCTCAGCGCCGCGATCCAGATCCCGACCGTCCGCCACCAGGATCGCGCCCAGGATCAGGTCGCCGAATGGGACCGCCTGCACGCTTTTCTGCAGACGACCTACCCCGCCGCGCACGCGGCCATGGTGCGCGAGGTCATCGACGCCCAGACGCTCGTCTACACCTGGCAGGGATCAGACCGCACGCTCGCGCCCATCATCCTGATGGCGCACCAGGACGTGGTGCCGGTGACGCCCGGCACGGAAGGCGCCTGGAAGCATCCGCCGTTCTCCGGCGCGATCGCCGACGGCGCGGTCTGGGGGCGCGGCGCCATCGACGACAAGGGCTCGCTGATCGGGCTGATGGAGGCCATCGAGACGCTCACCGCGCGCGGCTTCGCGCCCAAGCGCACCATCATCCTGGTGCTGGGCGGCGACGAGGAGGTGCTGGGCTCAGGCGCCCAGGCCGCCGCCCGCCTGCTGAAGGCCCGAGGCGTCATGGCCGAGTTCGTCCTCGACGAGGGCCTGGTGGTGCTCAAGGACAACCCGATCACCGGCGGCAAGCTCGCCGTCATCGGCACCGCCGAGAAGGGCTACGCCACGCTCAAGGTCACCGCCAACGCCACCGGCGGCCACTCGTCCGCCCCGCCCAAGGATTCCGGCGGCGTCGCCATCCTGTCCAAGGCCGTCACCGCCATCGTCGAGGATCAGTTCCCCCTGGCCTTCCGCGGCCCCGGCGCCGACATGCTGAAGGCCGTGGCGCCCACCGCCGGCTTCCCGGTGAAGATGGCCGTGGCCAACGAGTGGCTGTTCCGGCCGCTGCTGGTCGGCCAGGTCGGCGCCACGCCGCCCGGCGCGGCCCTGCTGCACACCACCATCGCGCCCACCATGCTGAAGGGCAGCCCGAAGGAGAACGTCCTGCCCCAGGACGCCACCGCCTGGATCAACTACCGCATCGCCCCCGGCGACACGCCCGACAGCGTGATGGCCAGGGCCAAGGGCGCGGTCGGCGACCTGCCGGTGACGCTGGCATGGACCGGTACGCCCGCCGCGCCGTCGCCCGTTTCCTCAACCAGCTCGCCAGGCTGGCAGGTGCTGTCGGCCACCGCGGGCGCCGTGTCGGGCGCCCCGGTGGCGCCCAGCCTGGTGACCGCCGCCACCGACAGCCGCTGGATGTCCCCGGTCGCTCGCGACGTCTACCGCTTCCAGCCGGTCGAGCTCGACCTCACCGACGTGCAGCTGATCCATGGGACGAACGAGCACCTCACGCTCGGGAACCTCGAGAAGATGGTGCAGTTCTACGCCCGCCTCATCGCCACGGCGGCCCGCTGAGCCGAAAAAGCTGGGCCTGCCGCTTGCCGGAACCCGCTCGGACCAATAACTCCGTGGAAGAGGATTTTCCGCGGGACAGCCGGCGCCGCTTGCGCCCTGCCCGCCAGAAGGAGCCGCCATGCTGAAGTGGACCGCCTATATGGACGAAGACGGCGACGACGAGGACAAGGGCCGCCTGCCCGACATGCCGATGACGGCGGGTCCCGTCCAGAACGCCCTGTTCAAGTCCCGCACCGTCCTGGTGTTCGGCGAGATCGACATGCGCCTGGCCGAACGCGTCACCGCCCAGATCACCGCGCTGGCGTCCGAAAGCGACGCGCCGATCCGCATGATCATCAACTCGCCGGGCGGCCACGTCGAAAGCGGCGACACCATCCACGACATGATCAGCTTCTGCGGCGCGCCGGTGAAGGTGATCGGCACGGGCTGGGTGGCCAGCGCCGGGGCTCACATCTACCTGGGCGCCAAGAAGGAAAACCGGCTCTGCCTGCCGAACACCCGGTTCCTCCTGCACCAGCCGTCGGGCGGCGTGCGCGGCCAGGCCTCGGACATCGAGATCGAGGCCGAAGAGATCATCAAGATGCGCGAACGCGTGAACCGGATGATCGCCCGCGAGACCGGCCAGACCTACGAGAAGGTCGACAAGGACACGACCCGGAACCTCTGGATGAGCGCCGAGCAGGCCGTCGAGTACGGCATCGTCTCGCGGATCATCATGAACACCTCGGACGTCTGAGCCGATGACACAGCCGTGGTGGAAGGGCGCGGTCCTCTACCACGTCTATGTCCGCAGCTTCTTCGACAGCGACGGCGACGGGCACGGCGATCTCATCGGCGTGCTCGCCAAGCTCGACTACATCGAGAGCCTGGGCGTCGACGGCATCTGGCTGTCGCCGATCCACCCGTCGCCGAACCGCGACTGGGGCTACGACATCGCCGACTTCGAGGGCGTGCAGCACGACTACGGCACGCTGCAGGACTTCCAGCGCCTGTTGGACGCCGCCCACCGGCGGGGCCTCAAGGTCGTGCTCGACGAGGTGCTCAGCCATACCTCGGACGAGCATCCCTGGTTCGTGGAAAGTCTGACCGGCGGCAAGGATGGCCCGAAGGCCGACTGGTATGTCTGGGCCGACCCCAAGGAAGACGGCACGGCGCCCAACAACTGGCTCTCGGTGTTCGGCGGTCCGGCCTGGGCCTACCAGCCCAAGCGCCGGCAGCACTACCACCACAAGTTCCTGCGCCAGCAACCCAAGCTGAACTGGCGCAACCCCGACGCCCGCGAGGCTGCGCTGGGCGTGCTGGACTACTGGCTGGAGAAAGGCGTCGACGGCTTCAGGCTCGACGTCGCCGGCACCTACCTCCACGACGAGAACCTCACCGACAATCCGGCCGTACCGGTCGCCGAGCGCACCGCCCACGACTGGAGCCACGCCGGCAACCTGCAACGCCACCTGCACGACTCCAACCTGCCCGAGAACGTCGAGATGCTCGACGTCATCCGCCGGCGGGTCGAGAAGCACGGCGACAGGTTCGTGTTCGGCGAGTTCTCGGAGGAGGAGGCCCGCTGCGGCGCCTATTGCTCCCACGAGGACGGCCTGCACTCCGGCTACACCTTCGTGATGCTGCTGGCCCGCAAGCTCGATCCGGCCTTCGTGCGCGAGCATTACCGGACGCTGTCGGACTACCCCATTCACTGGCCGACGATCAGCTTCTCGAACCACGACGTGCCGCGCACAGCCAGCCGCTTCGGCGACGGCTCGCCCGAGCTCGCCAAGATGATGTTCGCCCTGCTGACGGCGCTGAAAGGCACAACCCTGATCTATCAGGGCGAGGAGCTGGGCCTGCCGCAGGCGAAGCTGTCGCGGGATCAGCTGCGCGATCCCGTCGGCGATCTCTACTGGCCCTACGACGGCGGCCGCGACGGCTGCCGCACGCCGATGCCCTGGCAGCCCGGCGAGACTATGGGCTTCAGCACCGGCCAGCCCTGGCTGCCGCCCGCCACCGAGCACCGGGGCCTGACGGTCGCCGAGCAGGAGAAGGACGTGGAGTCCGCCCTGTGGTTCGCCCGGGCCATGATCGCCCTGCGCAAGGGCTCGGCCGCGCTGCGCCTGGGCGAGATCGAATTCCTCGACCTGGACGGGCCGATCCTGGCCTTCGTCCGCCGGCACGAGGACGAGGCGATCGCCTGCCTCTTCAACTTCTCGGCCGAGCCGCGGTTCGTCACCGCGCCGCAGCTAGCCGGCGCCGAACTGCTGGACGTCCGCGCGGGCGACGCGGACCTGCGCGGCGGCTCCATCGGCCTGTCGCCCTACGCCGCGGCGTTCCTCAAGCTTTAGCGCGGTCATCCTCGCGAATGCGAGGACCCAGACTTCCTCTTCCATCCCAGACCGGTGGACTTTACTGCCGCACCAAAACAAAAAGCCTGGGTCCCCGCATGCGCGGGGATGAGCGGATGATGAGATGGCCGAAGGCGACACCAGGACCGCGCGACAAGCCGCCAAGTTCGGCGAAGGCTTCCTCACGGACATCTGGTACTTTGCCACGCTGTCATCCGACCTGAAGCCCGGCAAGCTCGCCCGCCACGAGATCCTCGGTGAGCCGGTGCTTCTGGGACGTGGCCGGAAAGGCGAGCTGTTCGCGCTGCGCGACATCTGCCCCCACCGCGCCGCGCCGCTGTCGGCAGGTCGGGTGGTCGAGGACGGCGGCCGCGAAACCGTCGAATGCCCCTACCACGGCTGGCGATTCCAGGCCGACGGCGCCTGCGCCGCCATTCCGTCGCTCACCGCCGACCAGGCGATGGACGTCAGCCGGATCCGCGTACGCCGTTACCCCGTCCAGGAGAACCAGGGCCTGGTCTTCGTCTGGGTCGGCGCCGATGCGAAGTCCGAGCCCGACCAGCCGCCGCCGGTCTTTCCCGGCGTTGTCGGTGGCGCGCCCAAGCTGGTCGACCGGATGGTGTTCGACGCCCATATCGACCACGCCGTCGTGGGCCTCATGGACCCCGCCCATGGGCCTTACGTGCACCAGCAGTGGTGGTGGCGCTCGAAACATTCACAGCACGAGAAGGCCAAGCGCTTCGAGCCGCGCGACGCTGGCTTCTCCATGGTTCGCCACGAGCCGTCGAAGAACAGCCGCGCCTATGCGATCCTCGGCGGCCAGCCGCTGACCGAGATCACCTTCCGGCTGCCCGGCCTGCGCTGGGAGCACGTGACTGTCGGCAAGCGCCAGGTGCTCTCGCTGACCTGCCTGACGCCCGTGAACGCAACCCAGACCCGCATCACCCAGATCGTCTGGTCCGACCACCCCGCCTTCCTGGTCCTGAAGCCGTTCATCGCCATGGGTGCGCGCGCCTTCCTGCGCCAGGACGGCCAGATGGTGGACCTGCAGAACGAGGGGCTGCGCTACGACCCGACTCTGCTGTGGATCGACGACGCCGACAAACAGGCCAAGTGGTACCAGCAGCTCAAGCGCGAATGGACGGCCAGCCGCCGCGACGGCCGGCCGTTCAAGAACCCCGTCGAGACCGCCGTCCTGAAGTGGCGGAGCTGAGGGTTAGGCGTTCGTCTTCGCCGGCGCCGGCGAGCCCATGAACACGACCCGCGTGCCCTTCTTCACCGCCGCGCCCAGTTCGCGGGCGTCCCAGTTGGTGAGCCGCACGCAGCCGTGGCTGGCGGTCTTGCCGACCAGCTTCGGCTCGGGTGCGCCGTGGATGCCGTAGGTGTCCTTGGTCAGGTCGATCCAGACCGCGCCCACCGGATTGTTCGGCCCCGGCTTGATGTCGAGCTTGCCCGCCGACTTGTCGCCGAAGTTCAATTTCTTCGGGTCGTAGTTCCAGTGCGGGTCGTTGGCGACCAGGTTGACCGCCCATTCGCCGTCGGGCGTCGGCATGTCGGACGATCCGACCGTCGCCGGGTATGACGCCAGCAGGCTGCCGTCGGCGCCATAGGCGCGGACCTGGTTGCGGGCCTTGTCCACCTCGACGAGGGACACGGGCGCCACCAGCACGCCCGGGCCCGGTGCGGCGACGATGATCTTCGTGCCGGCCTTGGCGAAGTCGGCGCCGGGGTTCAGCGCCGTCAGCAGCGCCTCGTCCATGTGGAACTTCTCGGCCAAAGCCTCGAGCGGGTTGGTGAAGCTGAGCTTCTCCAGCTTGGCCATGTCCTTGTAGTCGGTGGGGATCTTCTCGACGAACGGTCCGGCCACGTCGGCCTCGGTGATGACGTAGTCGGTCATCACCGGACCGGCGTCCTTCACCAGGAGGTTCCAGACGTCCTGATCCAGCAGGCCGTCCTCAGGCAGGCTGCGCGCCCGCTCGAACGAGGCCACCGCGTCCTTGAGATTGTCGCCGTCGGTTCCGTCGATCACGCCGGGCGAGAAGTGCGCCCGGTCCAGCAGCACCTGGGCCCGGATCAGCATGGCCCGCTGCGCGTCCGGCGCTATCGGCTGGCCCGGGGTCGCAGCCAGGAACTGCGCCTTGTCGATGGCCTGGGCGACCGGAGAGGACGACGGCGTCACGGCGGCCGGCACGTTCAGCGGCGCCGGGTTCACGTCGGGCGCGCGCACCTGTTCGGTCTGGGCGGCCTTCTCGCCGCACGCGGCGAGCGACAGGACCGCTGCGCCCGCCAGGAAAAGCGCCTTCGCCGATTTCATGCTGGACCTCTCCGATGCGCCGCGCGTTTGCTGCGGCTGATGGTGAAGGTGCGAGACGCATTCAGGTTCCTGGGGGCGCTGCTGGCGGCGGTCGTCCTGCTGCTCCTGCTCGTCCTGAGGGTGACCAGCTGTTCGCCCGCGCAGAAAGCTCACGGCCCGCCGGGGAGCGCGCCGGGCTCCACGCCCGTGCAGACCGTCGAACGAAGGCCCGATCCGCCCGGCTGCAACAGTCCGGGCTGGGCGGCCGCCGCTCAGGCCAATGCGAACGCGCTTCGCCAGAAGGTCTGGACCCCGTTCGGCCGCACCGAGGTCGGGTGGGAGACCTACGCCCCGCTGATCCAGAACGAGGTCGGGACCGCGTGCCCGCCGGACTCCGAGGGCTTCGCCGCCGCCTTCGCCGCCTGGCAGGACCGCAAGTCGCTGCCGGCCGACGGCGTGGTCGACGAGGCCGACTTCCAGTTCGTCAAGGCCGAGGTCCAGACACGCCGCGCCGTCGTCAACCTGGCGGCCCAGGGCATCTGCCCCGACACGGCGAACGAGATCGCCGCCGCCCGCCCATACGAGGGCTACATGAAGAAGCAGGTCTGGCTACGGCCGGGCGCGTTGGCGGCCTACCGCCGCATGGCGGCCGAGGCGCGCGCGCAGGTTCCGGAGATCGCCGCCGATCCGCGCAATCTGACGATCTTCTCCGGCTACCGTTCGCCGGCCGCCGACGCCGCCCGCTGCGCGACCGAGGGCAACTGCGACGGGATCGCCCGCGCCCGGTGCTCGCCCCACCGCACCGGCCTCGCCATGGATATCTACGTGGGCCAGGCGCCCGGCTTCCCGCCGGATTCCACCGCCGATCCCAACCGGCTGTTCATGACCAAGACCGCGACCTATCGCTGGCTGCTCGCCAACGCCGGCCGCTTCGGCTTCGTGAACTATCCGTTCGAGCCGTGGCACTGGGAGTGGACGGGCGAAAAGCCCTGATGGACTCGCGCGTAACTTGTGTTGCACGCGTCCAAGTGGCGCCACTAGGGTCCGGCTCATGCCCACTTTAACCGTGAATGACGTCGACATCGCCTATGACGACATCGTGCCGCGCTGGCCTTACGAGCGCGCGGTCGTGTTGCTCCATGGCTATGCGTCGAACCGCAACGAAGGCTGGCGCCGCCCAGGCTGGTACGGCGCCTTCGAGCGCCGGGGCGCCCGGGTGGTCGGCATCGACCAGCGCGGTCATGGCGAGAGCGCCAAGCTCTACGATCCCAAGGCCTACGCCCGTGAGGCCATGGCCGCTGACGTCCTTGCCCTTGTCGATGCGCTGGAGATCGAGCGTTTCGACCTGGTCGGCTACTCGATGGGAACGCGCACCGCCCTCCAGGTGGCGCTCACCGCGCCTGACCGCGTTTCCAACCTGATCCTGGGCGGCATCGGCGGTCGCTTCTTCGAACCCCGCGCCGAGGGACAGGCCGAGGCCCTGTCCCAGGCCATGCTGGCGGAGGACCCGGACGCCATCGCCAATCGAATGCTGCGCAGCTTCCGGCACTTCGCCGACGAGCAGGGCGAGGACCGCCAGGCGCTCGCCGCCTTCGCCCGTACGCGCAATCCGGCCTTCCAGCCTGATGCGCTGGGCAGCCTGACGATGCCGGTCCTGGTGGTCGCGGGGCAACGCGACGACACGGCCGGCGATCCGGAGGAACTGGCGCGCGTCTTCCCGAATGGCCGCGGGGTCACCGTGATCGGCTGCGACCACTTCTCAGCGATCCCGCACGCGCTAACGAAGGCGGCCGTCTTCGACTTCCTCGACGGCCTCCTCGACGACCCCTTCCCGCCGAACTTCTAGCTGGCGAAGTTGTAGGCGCCGCCGGCCTCCAGGGCCTGGCGGTAGGCCGGCCGCGCCTGGAAGCGGGCGACCCACGCCGCGAGGTTCGGCCGGCTCTGCAGCCGCCCGAAGGCCCGGGCCACCTCGCCCACGAAGCTCATCTGGATGTCGGCGGCCGAGAATTCGCCCAGCAGCCACTCGCCGCCGGCCAGCGCGCCTTCCACATAGTCGAGGTGATTGGCGATCTCGCTGTCGATGCGGGGCTGCAGCGGCGCGCCCGCTTCGCCCAGCCGCCCGACATAGAGCTGGAGCATCAGCGGCAGCATGGCCGAGCCTTCGGAATAGTGCAGCCACTGCACGTAGGTCTCGTAGGCGTCGGCGCCCGGCGCCGGAGCAAGCCGACCGCCGCCATGGTGGCGTACGAGATAGTCGATGATGGCGCCTGACTCGTGGACGGTGCGGCGCTCGTCGGTGATCACCGGGCTCTTGCCCAGCGGGTGCACGGCCTTCAGCTCGGCCGGCGCCAGGCGGGTCACCGCGTCGCGGTCGTAGCGCTTGATCTCATAGGGAAGCCCCAGCTCCTCCAGGAGCCAAAGGATACGCTGGGAGCGGGAGTCGTTCAGGTGGTGGACTACGATCATCGGGGCCTCCGTTTCGGTCCCGGGCATAAGCCTCGTGCGCCGCTCCGGCGCAACGGCCTCAGCGTGGACGGAAGCCTTCGGCGATGATGCCGATCTGCCGATCCATGACAGCGGTGCACTCCTGGGCGTTGAGCCCCTTGGTGACGACCAGACGATAGGTCCAGGCGTAAGCGGCCATCAGCAGGTCGACGATCTCCTGAAGGTGCGCCTCGCCGCACACATCGCCGTCCTCGACCCCCTTGGCCAGGCACTCGACGATGATCTCCTGCAGTCGCGGCGTCCGGCCGTAGGGCCGAGCTCCGGGCGGCAGCGTCCAGTCGTAGGCCGCGGCGATGTGGGACAGGAACAGGCGCACGTGCTGCGCCTCGAAGTTGAAGTGGATGGCGAACATCGTCCGCAGGCGGTCGGCCGTGGAGCCGCGCAGGTGCGGCATGACCCGGTCGAGTTCGCCATAGAGGCCGTCCAGACGGCTCTGCATCACCTCCGAGAGGATCTCCCCCTTGGACGCGAATGTCGTGAAGACCGATCCCACGGCCACCCCGGCGTGACGGGCGATGTCTCGCACCGTGGCGCCTTGATAGCCGTGGGTATCGAAGAGTTCCCGCGCGGCGGTGAGCACCTTCTGGCGTGTCGCTTCCTTCTGCGACCGCCGTGCGGCGACCCGCCTCGCGTCAGTTCCGACGTCTGCCTTCATGACCCCCCCAGGTCGTTCAGGCTTAGCCGCGCCGAGCGCCGGCCAGCAGGATCCGGATCTGATCCCGGGCCCGGGCCTGCAGCGCCTCGAGGCTCCAGCCTTCGAAGATCGCTTGGACGAAGTTCGACAGATAGGCCTCGAACAGCATCTGGCTGCGCAGCTTGGCCTCGGCCTCCTGGCGCAGTTCGCCGTTCTCGACGGCGAGGTTCAGCTGCTCGGTGAACAGCTCGTGCATGCCCTGCACCGGGCCAAGGCCGCGCAGCACGGGGCCGCCGTCCGGGGTCCAGGACACGCCGAAGGCCGCACGGGCCAGCGGCAGGCGGCTCTTGTAGAAGCCGTAGCCGGCCATGAAGACCTTCAGCAGGGCGTCTTCGACGCCGCGGCCACGGCCGGCGGCTTCGCGCATCTGCTCGAGCAGGGCTTCGGTGTCCGCGGTCATGATCTCGCGGAACAGGTCCGACTTGTCGGTGAAGTTGGCGAACACGGCGCCGGTCGACATGCCGGCGGCGGCGGCGATGTCACGGATGGTGGCGCCTTCGTAGCCCTCTTCCGAGAAGAGCTTGCGGGCGGCCGCCAGCACCTTGGCGCGGGTCTGTTGCTTCGCGAGGGCGCGACGGGTCGGGGCGCGAACCGGGGATTCGGCGGCGACCTGATTGGGGGAGATGTGCTTCATCGTTCTCTTAGGCTGTCCGGGGAGGACCGGGGGGTTTGTCTAACGAGTGAGCGCCGCTAGATGACGGCCGCTCGGTGAGCGCGTTCAAATAACTCGTTATATGTCCACGAACATGATGTCCGTCGTGGTTGTGTGCAAGCGGCGAAAGGCGCCGCTTCTCCCTCTGCAACCATGTGTAGTATTATCATTTGGACCGGGCCGAATCTGACGTTCGGTGAGGATCGACGCTCGTTGAACATGATCAACGACTATCAAGTCAAGCTGAAAGCGCCCAATCTGGGTTTCCGGATGGCCCCGGCGCGCGGCGATGCCTAGATTACGGGCATGGATCCGTTGAACCTCCTGATCTTCGCGGTGCTGGCCGCCTTGCTGCTGGTGCTTGCCGCCGGCCTCTACGCCCTGTTCCGCGGGGGCGATTTCGGGCGCTCGTATTCCAACAAGTTGATGCGCCTGCGTGTGCTCGTTCAGTTCATCGCCATCCTGATCCTGGCCGGGGTGCTCTGGTGGCGGTCGCAGTCCTGAGGCCCCCATGGTCACGCTGAACCGCATCTACACCCGCACCGGCGACGCCGGTCAGACCCGCCTGGCCACCGGCCAGCCCGTCAGCAAGTCCGACGCGCGCGTCGAGGCCTACGGCGCCGTCGACGAGACCAACGCCTGTCTTGGCCTGGCCCGGCTGCATCCGGTCGACCCCGCCTTCGACGCCATGCTGGCGCGCCTGCAGAACGAGTTGTTCGACCTGGGCGCCGACCTGGCCACCCCGCCGAAGCCCGACGAGGTCGAGGGCCAGGCGCTTCGCGTGTCGGACAACCAGGTGGTGCGGCTGGAGGCCGAGATCGACGCCATGAACGACGCCCTGCCCCCGCTGCAGTCGTTCATCCTGCCGGCGGGCACGCCGGCCGCCGCGGCCCTGCACCTGGCGCGCACGGTCTGCCGCCGCGCCGAACGCGAGGCGGTGCGCCTGGTCGAGAACGGAGAGCCGGTCAGCGGACCGGCGATGCGCTATCTGAATCGCCTCTCGGACCTGTTGTTCGTCGCGGCGCGCTACGCCAACGACCAGGGCCGGGCGGAGGTCTTCTGGCAGTCGGGCGCGACGCGCTAGGGCTGTTTGGCGGCGGGCGCGGCGGGCGCCGGCCGGCCGATCGCCGCGCGGGCGGCGGCCTCGGCCTGCTTGTCCTGGATCGTGCGCCCGGTGATGTCCGAGATCAGCACCGGCTGGGCGCAGACCCGCTCGCCGTTGTCCCACCACTTCTTGGCGTCCGTGCAGCGCTTGCCGGGGATCGCCCAGCCGACGGTCCACACGACGACGCCCACGACCGCCAGGCCGAAGACGCCGAGGAAGATCAGCTTGAGGCGCTCGATCGTCGGGTTCATGCGGGCCTTCTAGAAAACTTACGCGCCGTCCGCTAGCGGGCCTCTTCCACCCGGCCCGCGACGGAATTGCGGCGCCTGCGAAGAAGGTTCCCCCAAAGGTTCCCCCGGGGACGGGTTTGCAAACCCCGCCGGAAGCTTTATGCCCCGGGCGTCCCATTTTTTCGCAATGCAAATTTGAGGCGCTAGCAACCCATGAAGGTGTTGGTCCCGGTCAAGCGGGTGATCGACTACAACGTCAAGGCTCGGGTTAAAGCCGACCAGACGGGCGTCGACCTCGCGAACGTGAAGATGTCGATGAATCCCTTCGACGAAATCGCCGTCGAAGAGGCCGTCCGGCTGAAGGAGAAGGGCGCCGCCACTGAGGTGGTCGCCGTGTCCGTTGGCCCGACCCAGGCGCAGGAAACCCTGCGGACCGCGCTCGCCATGGGCGCTGACCGCGCGATCCTCGTCCAGACCGACCAGGACCTCGAGCCGCTGGCCGTCGCCAAGGTGCTGAAGGCGCTGATCGGCGAGGAGACCCCCGAGCTGGTGGTGATGGGCAAGCAGGCCATCGACGGCGACAACGCCGCGACGGGCCAGATGCTCGCCGCCATCCTCGAGTGGCCGCAGGCGACCTTCGCCAGCGCCGTCGAGATCGCCGGCGGTTCGGCCAAGGTCACCCGTGAAGTCGATGGCGGCCTGCAGACCATCGAAGTGACGCTGCCCGCCATCGTCACCGCCGACCTGCGCCTCAACGAGCCGCGCTACGCCTCGCTGCCCAACATCATGAAGGCCAAGAAGAAGCCGCTCGACGTGAAGGAGCTGGGCTCGCTCGGCGTCGACACCGCGCCGCGCCTGAAGGTCGTCAAGGTCACCGAGCCACCGAAGCGCGCCGGCGGCGTCAAGGTCGAGACCGTCGCCGACCTCGTCATGAAGCTGAAGAACGAAGCGGGGGTCCTCTAATGGCCGTTCTCGTCATCGCCGATCACGACAACCAGACCCTCCGGGACGCCACCCACAAGACCGTCACCGCAGCCCAGAAGCTGTCGGGCGACGTGGATGTCCTGGTTGCCGGCACGAACACCGCCGCCATCGCTGCCGAAGCCGCCAAGATCGCCGGCGTCCGCAAGGTGCTGGCCGCCGAGAGCGCCGAGCTGGGCCAGGGCCTGGCCGAGGCGTTTGAAGCTCTGGTCGTGCCGCTCGCCGCGAATTACGACGCCGTGCTGACGCCGGCGACCTCGCAGGGCAAGAACATCAGCCCCCGTATCGCCGCCAAGCTGGACGTGGCCCAGATCTCGGATGTGGTGGACGTTGTCGACGCCAACACGTTCGTCCGTCCGATCTACGCCGGCAACGCGCTGGAGACTGTCCAGTCGTCCGACGTCAAGAAGATCGTCACCGTCCGTCCGACCGTCTTCAAGGCGGCGGCGGAAGGCGGCTCGGCCGCGGTGGAGACGATCGCGGCTCCGGCCGCCCCGGCCAAGTCGAAGTTCGTCGGCCAGGAGATCGTCAAGTCGGCCCGTCCCGACCTCGGCGGCGCCAAGATCGTCGTCTCCGGCGGTCGCGCCCTGGGCTCGGCCGAAGAGTTCCAGAAGGTCATCGAGCCTCTCGCCGACAAGCTCGGCGCGGCGGTCGGCGCCTCGCGCGCGGCCGTCGACGCCGGCTATGCGCCGAACGACTACCAGGTCGGCCAAACCGGCAAGGTCGTGGCCCCAGAGCTCTACATCGCCGTGGGCATCTCGGGCGCTATCCAGCACCTCGCCGGCATGAAGGACTCCAAGGTCATCGTCGCCATCAACAAGGACGGCGACGCCCCGATCTTCCAGGTGGCCGACTACGGCCTGGTCGCGGACTACAAGTCGGCCGTGCCGGAACTGATGGACGAGCTGTCGAAGGTCGGCCGCTAGGCTGACCGGCAGGTCCGAACCAAAGAAGGGCGGCTCCTCACGGGGCCGCCCTTTTGTTAGGCCTCGACCCGCACCGTCTCTGCCCGGGCGCTCTCGACCGTCAGGTTCACCGATCGCGCGCCGATCGGGGCCGTCCGATGCACGACGCCAGCCGCAACCGTGAACGCCTGCCCTTGGCCGAGCTCGATGACTCGGTCCGCCAGCTCCAGCCGCAGCCCGCCTTCCAGCACCAGGAACAGCTCGTCGCTGTCGGGATGGCTGTGCCAGTGGAACGGCTGGGTCATCACGCTGAGCCGCACGACGTGGTCGTTGATCTCGGCGACCACGCGGTTGTCGTAGGCGCCAGTCACCGCCGCGGCGAGGCGCCTTAGGTCGATCGCGCCGCTCATCCGGCCGAGGCCGGATAGGCCGACAGCGCCACGTGGCTCTGGTCGAGGTACGTCTGCAGGCTGCGCGAGGCCGTGGCGGCGACCGCCAGGCTGAGGAAGAGGCCGCTGGCCACGGCCATGGCGATGATATCCCGCATCGATCCGCTCCTTGGTTTTCGCCGCTCTTCGGCGAGGCCCTTACGACCTTGAGGTGGGATCGCGCCGCCCGTTCCGCGAACGATAGTTTTTGCCGAAGGTTGTTACCTGAGCTAACAATTTCCCCATGGTCAGGCTGCCGCCCTTCTTCGCCCTCCGCGCCCTGGAAGCCGCCGCCCGCCACCGCAGCTACAGCCGCGCCGCCGAGGAGCTGGCCGTCACCCACGGCGCCGTGAGCCAGCAGATCCGCAAGCTGGAGGAGGAGCTCGGCGCTCGACTCTTCGAGCGTCGCGGCAACGCCATGATGCCCACCGCCGAGGCCGAACGGCTGGCCGCCGAGGTCGGGCGCGCCCACGACATCCTGAAGAACGCCGTCGCCAGCTTCGCCAAGGCCGCCGAACGCGACCCGCTGGTCGTCAGTCTCGACCCGCAGTTCGCCAACCGCTGGCTGCCCACCCGCCTGCCCGGCCTCCTGGGCCACCCCGCCGGCGCGAACTTGGAGCTGCGCGTCGACTCCCGCCTCGCCAACTTCGTGACCGATGGGATGGACATGGGGCTGCGCTACGGCGCCGGGAACTGGACCGGGCTCGAGAAGGTCCGCCTGTTCCGCGAGACCCTGCTGCCGGTCTGCAGCCCGGCCCTGCTGGAGCGGCATCCGCTGTTCGCGCCTCAGGACCTGCTGACCGCGCCGCTGCTGCATCACAGCCACCGCCCTTGGGGCCTGTGGTTCAGCCACTTCGGCCTCGAGGCCCCGCCCCAGCAGGGCATGATCTTCGAGGACAGCGTCATGCTGCTGGAGGCCGCCGCCCAGGGCCTGGGCGTGGCGCTGGCCCGCTCGGGCCTGATCGAGGAGGACCTGCGCTCCGGCCGCCTGGTGCGGCCCTTTGAGCTGGATGTCGCCTCCGACCTCGGGTTCTGGGCCGTTTGGCGCGCCGACAGCCGCAAGTTGCGGCGAATACACGCCCTGCGCGATTGGCTGATCGAGGCCGCCCGCGGCAGCGAGGGCGCCGAAGCCACCCAGGCGGCGTAACGCCGCGTAAGCGGTGCTGCGGCGCAGCAAAAGCCTTGCCGCACCGCGCACAGGCCATGTTAGAAAGCCGTCACAAAGATCGGGCGCGCTCCGCAAGGCCGCCGTATCGAGGCTTAGGCTGAATGGTTCAGATCAAGTCGGTCGGCGTCATCGGCGCCGGTCAGATGGGCTCCGGCATCGCGCATGTGTGCGCACTGGGCGGCTATGACGTCCTGCTGCACGACGTCAGCGAAGACCGGGTGAAGCAGGGTCTCTCGATCATCGAGAAGAACCTGACCCGCCAGGTGTCGCGCGGCATCATCGAGCCCGCGGCCATGGAAGCCGCCATGGGCCGGATCAAGGCCGCGCCCGAGCTGCAGACGATCGGCCAGACCGACCTCGCCATCGAGGCGGCCACTGAGGACGAAGAGGTCAAGAAGGCCATCTTCAAGGCGCTGTCGCCGCACCTCGCCGCCAACACCATCCTGGCGTCGAACACCTCGTCGATCTCGATCACGCGGCTGGCGTCCACCACCGACCGGCCCGGACGCTTCATCGGCCTGCATTTCATGAACCCGGTGCCGCTGATGAACCTCGTGGAGATCATCCGCGGGATCGCCACCGACGCCGACACCTACGAGACGGCGGTCAACTTCGCCAAGTCGCTGGGCAAGACCACCTCGAACGCCGAGGATTTCCCCGCCTTCATCGTCAACCGCATCCTGGTGCCGATGATCAACGAGGCGATCTACACGCTGTACGAAGGCGTCGGCACCGTCGACGCCATCGACACCGCCATGAAGCTCGGCGCCAACCATCCGATGGGCCCGCTGGAACTCGGCGACTTCATCGGCCTCGACACCGTGCTGTCGATCATGAACGTGCTGTACGAGGGCCTCTCGGACTCCAAGTACCGGCCCTGCCCGCTGTTGGTGAAGTACGTCGAGGCCGGCTGGCTGGGCCGCAAGACCGGCCGCGGCTTCTACGACTATCGCGGCGAGAAGCCCGTCCCGACGCGGTAGGGCTGCCTTCTCCCTGTGCGGGAGAGCGAGCGCGCAAAAAATATCGCCCCGAGCTGTCGGCCCGCCCTATCCTCCTCCGTCCTGAGGTTCGGATGAGGTACGCGCCCATGCTCTACGCCCTGCTCTGCTACAACGCGGAGGACGTTGTCTTCTCCTGGAGCAAGGAAGAGGACGACGCCGTCATGGCCAGGCTCGGCGTGATCCACGACCGGCTGGAGAAGGCCGGCAAGCTCGGGCCTTCGCTCCGCCTGCTGCCCACCACGGCGGCCACGACGTTGCGCAAGAGCGACCCCCCGATGGTCATCGACGGGCCTTTCGCCGAGACCAAGGAGCAGCTGCTCGGCTTCTACACGCTGGATTGCGAGAGCCTCGACGAGGCGCTGGAGATCGCGCGCGAGCTGAGCCGCGCCAATCCGGGCGGCGCCTACGAGATTCGGCCGGTGCGGCTGTTCGTGCCCGGCGCGCTGGACGCTGAGGCCCTGGCCCAGGTGAACGCCTAGGATCATGGCCGACCTGGCCTGGATCAACGCGGCGATCACAGCGGCCCGGCCCCAGGCGGTCGGCGCCCTGCTGCGCTATTTCCGGGACCTCGATACCGCCGAGGAGGCGTTCCAGGACGCCTGCCTGCGGGCGATGAAGAACTGGCCGAAGAATGGGCCGCCGCGCGACCCAGCCGCCTGGCTGATCATGGTCGGCCGCAACGCGGCGCTGGATGGCGTGCGCCGTCGGTCCAAACAGACCGAACTGCCCTCCGAGGAGGCCCTCTCCGACCTGGACGACGTCGAGGACCGCGCCGCCGACGAGATCGATCACGCCGACTACCGCGACGACGTGCTCCGGCTGTTGTTCATCTGCTGCCACCCCGACCTGCCGCCAACCCAGCAGGTGGCGCTGGCGTTGCGCATCGTCTCGGGCCTGTCTGTGAAGCAGATTGCGCGCGCATTCCTCGTCACCGAGGCGGCGATGGAGCAGCGGATCACCCGCGCCAAGCGTCAGGTGGGCGCCGCCGGCGTCGCCTTCGGCACGCCCACGCCGGCCGAGCGGGCGGAGCGCGTCGCCGCGGTCCTGGCCATGCTCTACCTGGTGTTCAACGAGGGCTATTCCGCCGGCGACAACCCCGCGCGCAGCGAGCTTTGCGGCGAGGCCATCCGCCTCACGCGGCTCCTGTTGCGCCTCTATCAGACCGAGCCCGAGGTCATGGGCCTGCTCGCGCTGATGCTGATCCAGCACGCTCGCTCGCCCGCCCGCTTCGACGCCGACGGCCAGATCATCCTCCTGGAGGACCAGGACCGCGCGCTGTGGGACGGCAAGGCCATCGCCGAGGGGCTGGCGCTGATCGAGAAGGCCATGCGCCACCGCAGGCCGGGCGCCTATCAGGTGCAGGCCGCGATCTCCGCCCTGCACGTCCGCAGCCCCTCGCCGGCGGAGACCGACTGGGCTCAGATCGACCGCCTCTACGCCACGCTGGAGCGCCTGACCCCCTCCCCGGTCGTGACCCTCAACCGCGCGGTCGCGGTGAGCAAGGTCGCTGGGGCCGAGGCGGCGCTGGCCATGGTCGAGCCGTTGGCCGACCGCCTGGCCGGCTATTTCCACTTCCACGGCCTGAGGGGCGCCCTGCTGCTGGAGCTGGACCGCTCGGGCGAGGCGCGCGAGGCCTTCGACCGGGCCATATCGCTCGCTAACACCGCCGCCGAGGCCGCCCATATCCGCCAGCACCTCGATCGCCTGATGGCCGAGCACACGCCCCCCAAGGACGCCCCCCGCGGACAGCCCGGGGCGGCCTGATCAGCGAAATTTGCGCGCCGCATGTCGGGAAGCCGTGGTTCCGTTCGTCCTGGGGGCGAGGACGGAAAAGGAGACCCTCAGATGTCGGACGCGCTGGAAGCCCAAGTCCCCGCCAAGGTCGCCACCAAGGGCGGCGTCGTGGCCTATCTGAACGTCGACGGCGCCATCAAGGCGGCCGAGTTCTACGTGAAGGCGTTCGGCGCTGAGATCGCCGGGATGATGCCGGCGGACGAGCAGGGGCGGACGATGCACGCCCACCTCTATGTCAACGGCAGTTCCGTGATGCTCTCCGACTTCTATCCCGAGCATGGCCACGCCTTCGAGAAGCCCCAGGCGTTCAGCCTTACCCTGATCGTCGACGACATCGATGCCTGGTTCAAACGCGCCGTCGACGCCGGCGCAACGGCCGGGCAGCAGCCGCAGAAGATGTTCTGGGGCGACTACTACGGCGACGTGGTGGATCCGTTCGGCGTCCGCTGGGCGATGAACCAGGCCGCCGAATAGACGCCTCGCGGCGGCGGTCCTCCCCCCGCCGCCGCACCCTCGCTAACCTTGGCGGCTGCGACGGTTAATCCATTCGACTTCCTGAGATTCCCCGTCGGATACTCGCAGGTGATTCGGATGGGACCCATGCGGCGGCTGACGCTAGCGCTCCTCTGCGCGACGTATCTTTGCCTCTCGCTGATCGTCGCGCTCACGTTGTGGCGCAACGGCGGCGGCTGGGGCGCCGGTCTGGCGGCTCTCGTGGGTGGGCTCGGGCTCTGCTTCGCCTTCCACGGCATGATCGCGCGCGCGCTCGACTCCACCGCCATCAAGGGCGAGATCGACGCCGTCCGCGAGGCCCACAAGATCCTGCTGGACCAGGTCGAGCGGCTGGACGCCCGCGTCTCCCAGATGGCCCAGGCGGTCGAGACCGACCTCTCCCGTTCCGAGGAGCTCTCCGATGAGGTCCACCTGCTGGAAGGCCTCGTCCAGAAGATGCAGCAGCGGCTGGAAGAGGGCGCCGCCGCCCAGCCCGTCGCCTTCACCGGCCGCGCCGGGCCCGGCCTGACCGATCCGCGCCGCGCCGCCGCCAGCCTTTTCGAGACGGTCCGCGAGGCCCTGGCCGAGAACCGCGTCGACCTCTACCTCCAGCCGATCGTCGGCCTGCCCCAGCGCAAGACGGTCTTCTACGAGAGCTTCTCGCGGCTGCGCGACCCCACCGGCCGGGTGATCATGCCCGCCGAGTACCTGACGGTCGCCGAGCCGGCCGGCCTCGTCACCGCCATCGACAACCTCCTGCTGTTCCGCTGCGTGCAGATCGTGCGACGCCTCGCCAAGCAGGACCGCCGCATCGGCATCTTCTGCAACGTCTCGATGGCCAGCCTCGCCGACGAGAGCTTCTTCCCGCAATTCCTGGAGCTGCTCTCCGCCAACCGCGACCTCGCCGGCGCGCTGATCTTCGAGGTCGGCCAGGCCGCTTTCGACGCCCGCGGATCGGTGGAAGCGCGCAATATGGGCAAGCTCGCCGAGCTCGGCTTCCGCTTCAGCCTCGACAAGGTCGTCGACCTCGACCTCGACCTGCAGGACCTCGCCCGCGCCGACGTGAAGTTCGTCAAGGTGGGCGCCCAAGGTCTGCTCGACGAGCTGGTCGAAATTGATGGACGGCTTGTTCTGAAGTCGCTGCCGGACCTCGCAGCCGAAGACTTCGCTCACCTGACCCGTCGCTACGGCATCGAGCTGATCGCCGAGAAAGTCGAGGCCGAGCGCCAGGTCGTCGACATCCTCGAGCTCGAGATCGCCTACGGCCAGGGCCACCTCTTCGGCGAGCCGCGGGCGATCAAGGACCAGGTGCTGGCCGAGGCCGGCCCGCCGCCGCGCGTGCTCCAGCCTGTCCCGTTGCGCCGGGCGGCGTTCGGCTAGCCTTCTGGATTGGCGGCCCCAGGCATTGACGCGTGGGGGCGGCCCCGATACCGCCCGATGCATGAACTCCCCCACGCTGGCCGAAGGCCTCTCGGCGATCGCCGACCTCTATGACGTCGTGCTCTGCGACATCTGGGGGGTGATCCACAACGGCCGCGAGAGCTTCCCCGAAGCCCGCGAGGCGCTGATCCGCTTCAAGGCCGAGCAGGGTCCGGTCGTGCTGATTTCCAACGCGCCGCGGCCGCACCCGCCGATCATCGAACAGCTCGCCGAACTCGGCGTCGGCGCCGACTGCTTCAGCCAGGTCGTCACCTCAGGAGACGCCACCCGCACTCTGCTGGCCGAGCGGGCGCCGGGGCCCTTCTGGAAGATCGGTCCGGATCGCGATTGGCCGCTCTACGAAGGCCTGGGGGTGGATCTCGTCCCGCTGGAAGACGCCAAGTTCATCTCCTGCACCGGCCCGTTCGACGACGAGACTGAGACGCCTGAGGACTACCGCGAGCGCTTCAAGGCGGCGATCGCCCGCGGCATGCCGATGATCTGCGCCAACCCCGACATTGTGGTGCAACGGGGCGACAAGCTGATCTACTGCGGCGGCGCGCTGGCGCAGCTCTACGATGCCCTCGAAGGCCAGGTGCTGATGGCGGGCAAGCCCCACGCCGCGATCTACGACCTTGCGCTTGAGACGGCCGCCGCGGCGCTCGGCGGGCCTGTCGACCGCAAGCGCGTGCTCTGCATCGGCGACGGCCTCGGCACGGATATCCGCGGCGCCAACGCCCAGGCGCTGGACGTGCTGTTCGTCGCCAACGGCATCCACGGCAAGGAGACCGTCAGGGACGGCGTCCTCGACGTCGCCATGACTCGGCATCTGCTCGAGGTCGAGGGCCTCACCGCGACCTGGGCCATGCCCGATCTCGTCTGGTAAGAGTTGGCGCGAACGGTGGAGGGGCGCGGTTTGCAGGGCCTGTTTTTCGAAGACCTGAGCGTCGGCCAGTCGGCCGACATGACCCGCGAAGTGCGCGAGGCCGACATCGTCGCCTTCGCCCAGGTGTCCGGCGACGAGAACCCGGTCCACTTGGACGCCGAGTACGCCAGCGCCACGGCCTTCGGCGAACGCATCGCGCACGGCATGCTGTCCGGCGCCTACATCTCCGCCGTGCTCGGGACGAGGCTTCCCGGCCCGGGCGCCATCTACCTCTCGCAGGCCCTGACGTTCCGCCGGCCGGTCAGGATTGGCGACGCCGTCACCGCGCGGGTGACGGTGAAGGCGCTCGACGAGCGGCGCGGCCGCGTGACGCTGGAGACCGTCTGCGAAGTCGACGGTCGGGCCGTGGTCGACGGCGAGGCCGTGGTCATCGCCCCTCGCAAGCCCGCATGAAGCGGATCCGGGTCATCCGCGGCTGGAAGCATCTGCCGGTCGAGGACCGCGGCGCGGCCGTGGCCATGGGCAGCTTCGACGGCCTGCATCGCGGCCACCAGCAGGTGATCGCCCTGGCCGCCAAGGCCGCGGGGGAGCTGAAGGCTCCGCTCGGCGTCATCACCTTCGACCCGCATCCGCGCGTCTACTTCCGCCCTGACGAGCCGGCCTTCCGGCTGATGAAGACCGACCAGCAGGCCCGCGCCCTGGAAGCGCTGGGCGTCGACGTCCTCTACGTCCTGCCGATGGACGCCGAGGTCGCTGGCATGACAGACCGCGAGTTCGCCCAGACGGTGCTGCACGACGGCCTGGGCGCCCGCCACGTGGCCGTGGGCTTCGACAACTCGTTCGGGAAGGGGCGCACCGGCAGCCCCGCCACCATGCGCAGCTATGGGGCGGAGATGGGCTTTGGCGTCTCCGTGGCGGAGCCCGTCGGCGCGGGCGGCGACAAGTTCTCCTCCACCGCCGTGCGCGAGGCCCTGCGCGACGGCCAGCCCGAGGAGGCCGCCGAGATCCTTGGCCGACCCTTCGCCATCGAAGGCCCGGTGCAGCGCGGCCGCCAGCTCGGCCGGAAGCTGGGCTTCCCCACCGCCAACGTCGACCTCGCCGACTACGTCACCCCGCGCTTCGGCGTCTACGCCACGCGCACCCGCCTGCCTGACGGCCGCGAGGTGCCCGGCGTGGCCAACATCGGGGTGAACCCGACGGTCGAGGGGGTCACGCGGCCGCTGCTGGAAGTCTGGCTCTTCGACTTCGACGAGGACCTGTACGACCAGGTCATCGAGACCGACCTCGTCCGCTTCCTGAGGCCCGAGGAGAAGTTCCCCAGCCTCGAAGCGATGACCGAACAGGTGATGGCCGACGCGAAAGCCGCCCGCGCCCTGCTGACGCCGGAGTTCTAGCCTCCTCCCCGTTCCTCTGTTAGAGCCTCGCCCCATGACTTCGGGTCGGACGAGCCTGCGAATTAACCGCCCGGCGTGACGCCGCCGGACGAGCTCCAGCGCGCGCCGGGTCTTCCCGCACTCACCGACACTCCTGCTGGATTGAGTTATGGCCGACGACGCCGAAAAGCCCGTTCGCGACTACCGCGAGACCGTCTTCCTTCCCGACACCCCGTTCCCGATGCGCGCAGGCCTGCCGCAGAAGGAGCCGCAGATCCTCGCCCGCTGGGCCGAGATCGACCTCTACAACGCGATGCGCGCCGAGCGTCAGCGCGCCGGGGCGCCGCTGTTCGTGCTGCACGACGGCCCGCCCTACGCCAACGGCGCGATCCACATCGGCCACGCCCTGCAGAAGACGCTGAAGGACTTCGTCGTCCGCTCGCGCTTCCTGCTCGGCTACGACGTCGACTTCGTTCCCGGCTGGGACTGCCACGGCCTGCCGATCGAATGGAAGATCGAGGAGGAGCTGCGCAGCCAGGGCCGCCGCAAGGACGAGGTCTCCAAGGCCGAGTTCCGCGAGCGCTGCCGCGAGTACGCCGCCCACTGGATCGGCGTGCAACGCGAAGGCTTCAAGCGCCTGGGCGTGATCGGCGACTGGGAGAACCGCTACGCCACGATGGACTACGGCTCGGAGGCCGCCATCGTCGCCGAGTTCCACAAGTTCGTGGCCTCGGGCCAGCTCTACCGCGGCTCCAAGCCCGTAATGTGGAGCCCGGTCGAGCGCACGGCGCTCGCCGACGCCGAAGTCGAGTACCACGACCACGTCAGCCCCACGATCTGGGTGAAGTTCCCGGTCACCGAGGGCAGCGACGCCGCCCGCGGCGCCAGCGTAGTCATCTGGACCACCACGCCCTGGACCATCCCGGCCAACCGGGCGATCAGCTACAACGAGGCCATCGCCTACTCGGTCCATGAGGTCGAGGCGATGGAAGAGGGTCTCGAGTTCGAGCCTTGGGCCAAACCGGGCGACCGGCTGATCGTCGCCGACAAGCTGGCCGGCGACGTCTTCAAGGCCGCCAAGATCGCCAAGGCTCGTCGCGTCGAGGCCGTCGACTGCCAGGGCATGGCGTGCGAGCACCCGCTGGCCAACCTCGACGCCCACTACCAGTTCGCCGTGCCGCTGCTGGCCGGCGACCATGTCACGGACGACGCGGGCACAGGCTTCGTGCACACCGCGCCCGGACACGGCGCCGATGACTACCTGGTCTGGCTGGCGCACGGGCACCGCGAGATCCCCGACACCGTCGATCCCGACGGCGCCTACTACCCGCACGTCGCCCTGTTCGGCGGGCTGAAGGTGCTGGAGACCGAGGGCAAGAAGGCTGGCAAGTTCGGCCCGGCCAATGGCGCGGTCATGGAGAAGCTGATCGAGGCCGGCCGCCTCCTCGCCCGCGGCCGGCTCGAGCACAGCTATCCCCACTCCTGGCGCTCCAAGGCGCCGGTCATCTTCCGCAACACGCCGCAGTGGTTCATCCGCATGGACGAGCCGGTGGACACCCAGGAACTCGGCGGCCGCACCCTGCGCGAGACGGCGCTGGAGGCCATCGAGGCCACCACCTTCTATCCGGCCGGCGGCAAGAACCGCATCCGCTCGATGGTCGAGGGTCGCCCGGACTGGCTGATCAGCCGCCAGCGCGCCTGGGGCGCGCCGCTCGCCATGTTCGTCGACAAGGACACCGGCCAACCGCTTCACGATCCGGACGTCGACCGCCGCATCGTGGACGCCATCCGCGCTGAGGGCGCCGACGCCTGGTTCAACCGGCCGGTCACCGACTTCCTCGGCAGTCACGATCCCGACCGCTACGAGAAGGTCGAGGACATCCTCGACGTCTGGTTCGACAGCGGCTCGACCCATGCCTTCACGCTGGAGAACCGCGCCCAAACCAAGTGGCCGGCCGACCTCTACCTGGAAGGCTCCGACCAGCACCGCGGCTGGTTCCAGTCCAGCCTACTCGAGAGCTCCGGCACCCGCGGCCGCGCGCCCTACGACAACATCCTTACCCACGGCTTCGTCATGGACGAGAACGGGGAGAAGATGTCGAAGTCCAAGGGCAACGTCGTCGATCCCGTGCAGGTGATCGGGGGCAACGGCGCCGAGATCATCCGTCTCTGGACGGCGATGATCGACTATTCCGACGACTGCCGGATCGGCAAGACCATCCTGCAGACCACGTCCGACGCCTACCGGAAGCTGCGCAACACGGTCCGCTACATGCTGGGCGCGCTGTCCGACTACACCCCCGACGAGGCGGCGGAGCTGGAAGAGATGCCGCCGTTGGAGCGCTACATCCTGCATCGCCTGTGGGAGCTGGATGCGGAAGTCCGCGCCGCCTACGAGGTCTATGCCTTCCAGGACGTCATCCGCCCGGTGCTGGAGTTCTGCCAGGACGACCTGTCCGCCCTGTTCTTCGACATCCGGAAGGACAGCCTCTACTGCGACCGTCCTGACGACCTCGGCCGCCGCGCCGCGCGCACGGTGATGGATGCGGTGTTCGAGCGGCTGACCGCCTGGCTCAGCCCGCTGATCCCGTTCACCACCGAAGAAGCCTGGACCACTCGGTATCCGGACGCCCACTCCAACTGCCTGCGCGTGATCCCGACCACGCCGGCCGAGTGGCGGAACGACGCGGAAGCGCAGCGGTGGGCCAAGGTGAAGGCGATCATCGCCCAGGTCACCGGTGAACTCGAGGTGAAGCGTCGTGAGAAGGCCATCGGCTCGGCCCTCGACGCCGAGGTCGCCGTCCGCCTGGCCGAAGCCGCGGATCTGGCGGCCTTCGACGGCCTGGACGCGGCCGAGGTGTTCCGCACCAGCGCCGCCAAGGTCGAGCTCGCCGGGCCGGAGTTCAGCGCCGCGGTGCACGTCCTCGATCACGCCAAGTGCGAACGCTGCTGGCGCCGCCTGCCCGAGGTCGGCCCGCCAAAGTTCCTCTGCGAGCGCTGCGACGACGCGGTCGAAGCCTGGGACGCCGCCCACGGGACGGTGTCCGCATGAGCCGCGTCACCCGCCACGGCTGGGCGGCTTATGGCCTGGCCCTCGTCCTGATCGTGCTGGACCAGCTCACCAAGCTCTGGGCGCTCACCTTCCCCGAACAGGTGCCGCACGCGGTGGTCTGGCCGCTGCAGATCACCCGCATCTGGAACAACGGCGTCAGCTTCGGTCTCTTCCAGGCCGGCAACGACCTCGTCCGCTGGGGCTTCGTGGTCTTCTCGGTGGCAGTTGCGATTCTGCTGGCGCTGTGGGCCCGTCGCGCCGGCCGCTGGCTGCCGGCCGTGGGCCTGAGCCTCGTCATGGCGGGCGCCATCGGCAACGCCATCGACCGCGCCCGCTTCGGCGCCGTCGTCGACTTCATCGACGTCAGCCGCATCGGGGTCTTCCCGTGGATCTTCAACATCGCCGACAGCGGCATCACCATCGGCGTCGTGCTTCTGCTGCTCGACAGCCTCCGCAAGGAACAGCCTGTCCAGAAGGGGTCCGGCGCCGCGTCTGCGTGACGCCGTTGGCGGACCGATCCGATTGGTTTATTGCCTTCCGTTCGTGGCCGGGGGCGGCCCAAGGAGCTTGTCTAAGTTCATGAGCGTCAACCGTGTGATCCTCGCCGTCGCCGCTGTCTCGGCCGTCGGCCTGGCGGGTTGCCAGTCGACCCAGAAGGCGCTGGGCATGTCGAAGGTGACCCCTGACGAGTTCCGCGTCGTCACCAAGGCCCCGCTCGTCGTGCCGCCGGACTACGCCCTGCGCCCGCCGGCGCCCGGCGAGCCGCGTCCTCAGGAACTGCAGCCCGAAAGCGCCGCGCGCAACGCCCTGCTGGGCCAGCGCGAGGCTGAGTTGCGCTCCGACGGCGAGAAGCTGCTGGTCGCCCGCGCGGGCGCCGAGCGCGCCGATCCCCTGATCCGCTATGTCGTCGACGACGAGTTCGGCGACGTCGCCCACAAGGAGAAGGGCTTCGCCGACAAGGTGATGTTCTGGAAGAAGGACGGTCCGGCTCCGGCCGCGGCCGCGCCCGACGCGCCGGCGGACAGCATCGACCCGGCCGCCGAGGCCGAGCGGATCGCCAAGCTGACCGGCAACAAGCCGATCATCATCCAGCGCGAAGGCTCCAGCCGCATCAAGCTGCCGGGGCTCTAAGACGCGCTCATGGCGCCTGCTGGTCTCCAGCGGGCGTCTTCACCTGGAACCCCTGGCCACGCAGACGGTCCAGCACGCCGCCCTGCGCCAGCAGGGGCCGGAGCGGCACGAGCACGATCGCGTGCCCCGGCTTCCTCAGCTGCGCCGTGATCGCCGCCGCGGTATCGGCCTTCATCCGCTCATCGAACGCCCGCCCGCCCGGGACCATCGCCAGGCACCGCTCGTAGGTGCGCTCGTTGCCCAGCGCGCCGGGCACGTCGGCGGTCGCCCAGGCGCGCGCCGCCTGCAGCGTCACGCCCGGCCCCGCCTCGGCCTGCGCCAGCACCTCGTCGAAACAGATCCGCCCCACCTGCGGCGAGGTGCGTATCATCGCGCCCAGCAGCGGGCCGATGTCGTAGGTCTTCTCAACCACCGGGACCCCCTTCTGCCGGGCCAGCAGTTCGACCAGCTTGGCGGGATCGGTTGTCGTGAGGTTCGATTTCTCGCGATAGTCCGAGGCGAGCTGCACCCCCGCCGCCAGCGGGTTCGAGGTCGGATAGTGTTTGGCCGGATACCCCAGCCGCTCACGCACGGCGACGAAGCGGCTGCGGGTCGACGCATCCAGCCGGGCCTCGAACGGTCCGCCGGACCGCAGTCGCAGGAGGTTCAGGCCTGAGCCCAGCACGCCCACGCCCTTGGCGCGGATGTTGGTGAACGGCAGGACCACGGCGTTTGCGCCGGCCAATCGGTTCTCGAAGATCGCCCGGTCCCATTCCATCCGCTTCGGCGCGAGGGAGGGGACGCCCAGCACATAGACGGTCGTGTCGCCGTCCGAGACGCGCCACCAGGCCGGCCCCGGCAGACGGCCCACCACCACCAGCTCCTCCACCAGGGTGGCGTCGGGATCGACGGGCGCAGTTGACGCCTGGGGCTGACCCTGCGCCCGGGCCGACGCGGGCATGACCAGCGTGGCCGAGAGCAAAAGGCAGGCGAGACGAATGGGCGCGCGCATAGGGGACCTCTGGAATCGTACTATGTAGGCAGGTCCTGGCGAAATCCCGACATGCCCATCCGCAGACTCCCGCCCGAACTCATCAACCGCATCGCCGCCGGCGAGGTGGTGGAGCGTCCTGCGAGCGCGGTGAAGGAGCTTGTCGAGAACGCGCTGGACGCCGGCGCCACGCGGATCGAGGTTCAGGCCGACGGCGGCGGCCTCACCCGCATCCTGGTGGCCGACGATGGCTCGGGCCTCGGCCCCGACGAGTTGCCGGTCGCCGTCGAGCGCCACGCCACCTCCAAGCTCAACCCGGGCGATGACGGCGAGTACGACCTGCTGCGCATCGCCACCATGGGCTTCCGGGGCGAAGCCCTCCCGTCGATCGGCTCAGTCTCTCGCCTGTCGATCGCCAGCCGAGCCAAGGGCCAGGCCAACGCCCATGCCATCTTCGTCGAAGGCGGCGCGGTCGGTGCGGTCGCCCCCGCCGCCTTCCCGGGCCCCCACGGCGCCCGGGTCGAGGTGCGGGACCTGTTCTACGCCACGCCGGCGCGGCTGAAGTTCATGAAGTCCGAGCGGTCCGAGGCGCTCGCCATCACCGAAGAGCTGAAGCGTCAGGCGATGGCGCATCATGCCGTCAGCTTCGCCCTCGACCTCGACGGTCGCCGCACCCTGCGCCTGCCGGCCGAGAGCGACGACGTCGAGGGCCGCCTCGCCCGCCTGGGCGCGGTCATGGGGCGGGACTTCTCGGACAATGCCCTGCTCATCGACCACGAGCGCGAGGGCGTGCGGCTGTCGGGCTACGCGGGCCTGCCGACCTACAACCGCGGCAACGCCGCCCATCAGTACCTGTTCGTCAACGGCCGCCCGGTGCGCGACCGGCTACTGCAAGGCGCACTGCGCGGCGCCTATGCCGACTTCCTGGCCCGTGACCGCCATCCCGCCTGCGCCCTATATGTCGAGCTCGACGCGGGCTACGTCGACGTCAACGTTCACCCGGCCAAGGCCGAGGTGCGCTTCCGCGATCCGGGCTTGGTGCGCGGGCTGATCGTCGGCGGCCTGCGCCACGCCTTGGCCGCCGCCGGTCACCGGGCCTCGACCACGGTGTCGATGGCCGCGCTGGGCGGGTTCCGGCCGCAAAGCGCCCCGCCCCAGCCGTCCGCCGCCGGCTTCTCCCCCTGGCGCCAGGGCGGCTGGACCCCCACCCCGCAGGGCGCGGCCCTGGCGGCGGCAGTGCAGTCGATCCCCGGCCTGAACGAGCTTTCCGCTCGCGCGGAGCCTACAGCCTACGCCCCTGAGGGCTTCGCCGAGCCCCCCTCACCGGCGCCCGTCTTCGACCCGGTCGACTATCCGCTGGGCGCAGCCCGCGCCCAGGTCCACGAGACCTATATCGTCGCCCAGACCCGCGACGGCGTGGTCATCGTCGACCAGCACGCGGCCCACGAGCGCCTCGTCTATGAGCAGATGAAGAGCCAGATGGCCGAGGGCGGCGTCGCCCGCCAGGCCCTGCTGCTGCCCGAGGTTGTCGAGCTTGACCCTGCCGAGGCCGAACGGGTGATCGCCCGCGCCGAAGAACTCGAGGCGCTTGGTCTCGTCGTGGAGGCCTTCGGGCCGGGCGCCGTGCTGGTGCGCGAAACGCCGGCGCTGCTGGGCGAGACCGACGCCGCGGGCCTGGTGCGCGACATCGCCGACGACTTCGCCGAGAACGGCCAGGCCCTGGCGCTGAAGGAGCGGCTCGAGGAGGTCTGCGGGACCATGGCCTGCCACGGCTCGGTCCGCGCCGGCCGCCGGCTGACCGCCCCCGAGATGAACGCGCTGCTCCGGCAGATGGAGGCCACGCCTCACTCGGGCCAGTGCAACCACGGCCGCCCGACCTATGTCGAGCTGAAGCTGGCCGACATCGAGCGGCTGTTCGGACGGCGATGAGCGACCCTGTCCTCGCATTGCGCCCGGCTCGACCGGGGCCGGTCCCCTGCAAGGTCTGCGGCGGCGCCTCGCCGCTGTTCGGCGTCACCGACTTCAACCGCAGCTGCGAGGAGGTGCGGGGCAAGTTCCTGCCGCTGGCGGGCGTTGCGGTCTACTACCGCCGCTGCGAGGCGTGCGGCTTGATCTTCACCGACGCCTTCGACGAGTGGGGCCCGGCCGAGTTCGAGGCCCACATCTACAACGGCGACTATCTGGCGGTGGACCCGGACTATGTGGAGACACGGCCGACCAACATGGCGGGCGCCGTGCATCAGGCGTTCGAGGCCGCCCGCGCCGACATCCGCGTGCTCGACTACGGCGGCGGCAACGGCCGCATGGCCGACGAGCTTCGGCGGCGAGGCTTTACCTCGGTGACCACCTACGACCCGTTCAGCGCGGACTTCCGTCAGCGCCCGGACGGCCGCTTCGACCTGGTCACCTGCATCGAGACCCTCGAGCACATGCCGGACCCGGTAGCCGGGGCGGCCGACATCGCCGGCTTCCTGGCCGACGAGACCCTGCTGGTCATAGGCACCCTGGTCCAGCCGGCTGACATCCTCCAGCGACGCATGGCCTGGTGGTACGCCGGCCCGCGCAACGGCCACGTCACGCTGTTCACGCGGCCCGCGCTGGCCCTGCTGTGGAAGCCGCATGGCCTCACGGTGGCTTCCACCAACGACAACCTGCACCTGGCCTTCCGCGGGCGGCCGCCGGCTTTCGCCGCGCACATCTTCGGACCCCGCCCGCCGTCCTGAGGCAACCCGGCCTGCCGCTCAAATGTTTAGGGCTAAGCCTCAACGGCAGCCCGACGGGAGCCTGGCCATGGAACTGCATCGCGGGCGTCTGATCGACCATGTGCACCTGCGCGTCCGCGACCTGAAGGCGGCAGCCCGCTTCTACAAGGCCTCCTGTGAGGTCTTCGGCGTCGAGGTCGAGGAGACCGACGACCACATCTCGTTCGACGAGTTCTGGATCGACGAGGGACCGGCGGACGCGCACAGCCACATCCACATCGCCTTCCAGGCCAAGGATGAGGCGCAGGTGCGCCAGTGGCATGCCGCCGTGCTCGCGGCCGGCGGCGTCGACAATGGCGAGCCTGGCGAACGCTCCTACCACCCCGGCTATTACGCAGCTTTCGCCTTCGACCCGGACGGAAACAACATCGAGGCCGTCTATCACGGCCCGTACAAGCGCTCGGCCCCCAGCGTGAAGATCGAGTTCTAGGCCGCCTCGGCCAGCGCCACGACGGCGTTCATCGCCGCCAGCAGACGCTCGGGCTTCACCGGCTTCTCGACCACGCCGTTCATACCGCAGCGGCGGTAGAAGGCGGCATCCGCCGGATCCGCGTTGGCGGTCAGCGCCAGGATCGGCGTCTGCGAGACGGCGTCGCTGCGCGAGCGGATCCTGCGAGTCGCCTCGACCCCGTCCATCACCGGCATCTTCACGTCCATCAGGATCAGGTCGAACTGCCCCGTGGCCGCGGCGGTCACCGCCTGGGCGCCGTCTTCGACGCATTCGCTGGTGCAGCCAAACATCTCGCACAGCGTGCGCGCGACCATGCGGTTGGTCTCGTTGTCATCGGCGATCAGCACGTGCAGCGTCCGCGTCGTCAGCTCGTCGCCCACCTCGGCGGGCGCAGCCTCCGCGGGCTCGGGCAGCCGATGCAGCGGGACCTCGAACCGAAAGCGCGCGCCGCCGCCTTCGCACAAGTCGGCCGAGATCGTGCCGTTCATCCGCTCGACGATCTGCCGGCAGACCGCGAGTCCCAGGCCCGCGCCGCCCTGGCGCAGACCCTGCTCGGTCTGGTGGAACGGCTCGAAGATGTCGGCCAGCCGCGCCTCGGGCATGCCCGGACCGGTGTCGGTCACCTCGCCCCACAGCCGCACATAGCCCTCCTCGACCACGCAGCCGACGCGAACGTCCACGCGACCCGCCTCGGTGAACTTCACCGCATTCCCGACGAGGTTGTTCAGCACCTGGCGCAGGCGGCCGGCGTCGGCCAGGGCCCAGACACCTGCAGGCCCTTCGTAGCGGGCCTCGAACGCCAGCCCCTTCAGCTCGGCCTGGGCCGCCCACATCCCCGTGGCGTCGTCCAGCAGGGCCGAGATGGCCACGGGACCTTCGTCAAGCGCAAGGCCGGACGCCTCGGCGCGGCTGAGGTCCAGGGCGTCGTTCAGCAGCCGCAGCAGCACCCCGCCGGACTCCAGGATCGTGTCGACTAGCGGCGCGAGCTCGGCGGACTTCGCCTTCCGGCGCAAGATCTCGGCCACCGCCAGCACGCCGTTCAGCGGCGTGCGGATCTCATGGCTCATCACCGCCAGGAAGCGGCCCTTGGCGGCCAGGGCCTCCTGCGTCTCCTGCGCCAGCCGGCTCATCTCCTGGGCATGGGCCGATGCCGCCGCGCCCGTGGCCTGCAGCAGGGCCAAGGCGGTGCCCACGCCGGCGTAGCGCCCTCCGCACGTCACGATGAAGCCGTGCAGCAGCTCGGACGGCGCCTCCTCCAGGATCTGGCCGCAGAACTCGGCCACGGTGACGTCGCCGTCGGCGATCACCGGGTCGGTCTTCATCAGGTTCGAGACCGACCGCTTGGCCCACAGGGCATAGCCATACTGAGCCGCCATCTGCACGAGGAAGGCGTTGCGCTCGATCAGCCCCAGAGGGAGTCCTTCGGAGTCTACGACGGCGATCGCCAGGGTGTCGGGCTCGGCCTGGAAACGCTGATAGATCTCGCCGCCGGTCGCCTGGGGCGAAGCCGGCGGGATGTACGGCGCAATATCCAGCAACAGCGTCATGCCCGGCCCCGAGAAACTCGGGCGCGAGGAAAGGCGGATGACACTAACGGGCGGTTAGACGACGAGCGCCGTTCGATGAACCTTTTGCGAAGTGTTCATGACAGGCGCCCCAAGCCAACTCAGGCGAGCCGCAGGAACCAGACCTTCGCCGCGCCATATTCGCGCTCGTCCAGCAGCTCATAGCCTTCGGCGGCCAGCGGCGGCTCGCCAGCGCCGCGCTCCACCACAGCCACGGCGCCCGGCGCGAGCCAGCCGCCTTCGGCCAGCTTCGCCAGCACCACCTCGGCCAGCCCTTTGCCATAGGGCGGATCCAGGAAGGCCAGGTCGAAGGCCGGCCCGTCGGCGCCGGGCCTCACCCCCAGCTGAGTGGCGTCGCGGCGGTGGACGCGCGTGCGGCCGAACAGGCCCATGTTGTCGACGTTCTCGCGGATCGCGCCGCGCGCCGCCTCATCGGTCTCGACAAACAGGCAGAAGGACGCGCCGCGCGACAGGGCCTCGAACCCCAGCGCGCCTGACCCTGCGAAGAGGTCGATCACGCGCCGGTCGCGCACGCCTTCCGACCAGGCGGCATGCTCCAGGATGTTGAACACGGCCTGACGGGCGCGGTCGGACGTCGGCCGCGTGCCTTGCCCCGGCGGCGTGACCAGGGCCTTGCCGCGGAAGTCTCCCGAAACGATGCGCATGGATCAGCCTCGACGCCGCGGCGGACCCGACCGCCCCGCTGGGCGCGAGCCTTGGCCGGGGCCCGGCCCGGGACCTGACCGCGGTCGCTGGCCGAGCCGCTGCGGCGATCGGGCGCCAGGTTTAGGGCCCGCGGCGTGGGGCGCGGCGGCCTTGGGCGCACCGATGGTCTTGCCTTCGATCTTGGCCTTGGCGAGCGCCTTGGGCGGCCCCTTCGACGGGCCCTTGCCCACATGCGGCTTGGCCTTGGCCTTCGGCTTGGCCCAGCCGGCCTTGTAGTCTTTCTTCGCCTTCTCCTTGGGCGGCGGGACCAGCTCGGCCTCGCGGCTCTCGGCCTGGGCGCGGCGGGACTTGCGAGCCGGCGAACGATACTGCGGCCGGTCCCCCGTCGGCATGTTCTCCGGCAGGATGAAGCCCTCGAGCTGCTCGCGGATCACGCGGGGACCCACCTCTTCGATCTCGCCGACGCCGAGCGTCCCCAGCGCGAACGGCCCATAGGAAAGGCGGATCAGCCGGTTCACCTTGAGCCCCAGCGCCTCCAGCACACGGCGGACTTCGCGGTTCTTGCCCTCGTGCAGGGTGACCGTGAGCCAGAGGTTCGCGCCCTGCGCGCCCTCCTTCGCCTTGTCGAGCCGCGCCTCGATCGCGCCATAGCGCACACCGTCGACGGTTATGCCGTCCTTCAGCTTGTCCAGCCGGTCCTGGGTGATCCGGCCGTGGGCGCGGGCCCGGTAGCGGCGGACGATGCCGGTCGAAGGCAGTTCCAGCGCGCGGGCCAGGCCGCCGTCGTTGGTCAGCAGCAGCAGACCCTCGGAATTGAGGTCGAGGCGCCCCACCGAGATCAGCCGCGGCAGCTCCTGCGGCAGCGCCTTGAACACCGTCGGCCGGTCGTGCGGGTCCTTGTGGGTCGTCACCAGCCCCACAGGCTTGTGGTAGCGGAACACGCGGACCGGCTCCGGCTCGCCCACGACCGCGCCGTCGACGGTGATGATGTCGCTCGGATCGACCTTCACCGCAGGCGTGGTCAGCACCTGGCCGTTGATGGCGACGCGGCCCTCCTCGATCAGCCGCTCGACGTCGCGCCGCGAGCCGACGCCCGAGCGGGCGAGCAGCTTGGCGATGCGTTCGCCGGCGCCTTCTGCGGAGGGATCGTCGGCGTCGGAGACTTGACCGGACGCGGCGCGGTCGGTTCGTAGGGGATCGTGGACCATGACTGCCGCACCATGCGCATTGCGCTCGAAGCCGCGCAAGCCGCCGCCTTGGCCGGCGAGACGCCGGTGGGCGCCTGCGTGGTCGATCCGGCCACCGGCGAGGTGATCGCCGTCGCCGCCAACAGCCCGATCAGCCGCCACGACCCCACCGCCCACGCCGAGGTGCTGGCGTTGCGCGCGGCCGCCGAGAAGGTCGGCAACTATCGCCTGACCGGCCTCACCCTGGTGGTGACGCTCGAGCCCTGCGCCATGTGCGCCGGGGCCATCAGCCATGCGCGCATCGGCCGTGTCGTGTTCGGGGCGGAGGATCCGAAGGGCGGCGCCGTGGTCCACGGGCCTCGATTCTTCGAGCAGCCCACCTGCCACTGGCGGCCCGACATCGAGGGCGGCGTGCTGGCCGAGGAAAGCTCGGCTATGCTGAAGGCCTTCTTCCGCGCACGCCGCAAGGGGGCGAAGCCATGATCCTCGGCCTACTCGCCGCCGCGGCCGTCGCCGCCGATGTCGCGCAGTTGGACTGGCTCGCCGGAACCTGGACCCAGGACCGCGACGGCTCCGTCGTCCAGGAGACCTGGCTGCAGCCGCGCGACGGCGTCATGGCCGGCGTCAGCCAGACCTCCCGCCCCGGCCGCAAGCCCTTCGTCGAGCACATGACCATCAGCGTCGAGCCGGCCGGCGTCACCTTCACGGCGATTATCCCGGGCCAGCCGCCGACGGCTTTCGTCCGCCTGCCGGGCGGCGCCGACGAACTGGTCTTCGAGAACAAGGCCCACGACTACCCGCAACGCGTCTTCTATCGCCGCTGCGGTCAGGACCTCTGCGCGCGGATCGAGGGCGTCGTGAACGGCCAATCCCGACGGCAGGAGTGGCGCTACACCCGCGTCAGGTGAAGGCGGCCAGCCGCGTGTCCAGCCGCTCGCGGATGAGCGGCCACTCCGCGGCCAGGATTGAGAACACCACGGTGTCTCGCACCCTTCCGGTCCAAGTGATCTTCTGGGCTCTCAGGATGCCCTCCTGCACCGCGCCCAGCTTCAGCACGGCCGCCCGTGACCGGGTGTTCAGCGCATCCACGCAGTACTGCACCCGGTTCATGCCGGCGGCGAACGCCTGCTCCATCATCAGCCGCTTGGCCGCGGGATTGACGGCGCCGCCGCGCGCCTCCGGCGCATAGTAGGTCCCGCCCACCTCGACCGTGCGGTTGCGGGCGTCGATGGCGAGGAACGAAGTCATGCCGACGCAGCGGCCGTCGCGGATCACCGCATAGGTCAGGCTCTCGCCGCCCAGTTCGCCTGCGACCAACATGGTCCAGACCGCGTCGAACTGCTCGGGCAGCATCGAGAACGAGTAAAGCCGCGTCCAGAGATCGGGATCGGCCCAACAGGCTTGCTGGAGATCCGCGCGATGCCGCTCCGCCAGCGGCTCGAGCCGGACAAACCGGTTCTCCAGCACCTCGGGCGCGATCTGGATCGGTGCAACGGGCTTGGTCAGGGTCTCGGACATGGCCGCGGTCTAGCCCGCAAGTGGACTGTCCAACAGGACCAGTCCACCAAGCTTAGCCAGACCACTCGACTTTCGCCGTGGGTGTTCAAAAATATTTCGGCTGCACGCCTTGCGACGTCGGCCACCGGACATATCTGAGAGCGTGCCCATCCTGGGCGTTTCCTCCCTATGAACTTCCCCGGCCTGGCCCCTCGTGGACCAGGCCTTTTTTTTCGCTCACGCGGCGCGGAAGAGCTGGGCGGCCTGGACGAGGTAGGTCGCGCCGATGGCGGTGACGATCCAGCGGGTCCAGCGCTTGAAGTTCACATCGCTCATACGGTCGAGGATCATCCCGCCTGCGAAGGTGCCGGCCATCGAAAGCGGCACGGCGAGCAGGAACACGGGCCAGGGCGGCAGACCGCTCGCCGCCGCGGAGCCGATCAGCGGCGCGCCGTAGACGAGAATCTTTGCGAGGTGGGCGAACACCTGGGTGGCGGCCTTGGTGGCGACGATGGCGTGGCGGCTGAGCTCGGTGCGGACGAAGAAGATGTCGAGCAGCGGCCCGGCGACGCCGGCGGTCAGGTTGAGGCCGGTGACGGACAGCCCTGACAGGAAGGCCTGCGGCGGGCGGGCGGCGTCGAGGTTGATCCAGCGCTGCGGGAGCGAGGTGAGGCCCGGCACCAGGCCCAGCAGCAGGAAGAGCAGCGGCTTCGACGGGGTGAATGACAGGAAGGCGACGACAAGGCCGGCGATCAGCGAGGCCGCGGCGTACCAGCCGACGATGTCCCAGCGGACATGGCGGCGATGGAGGATGGCCCGCCAGCCGTTGGCGACGAGCTGGAGCAGGCCGTGGGTGACGAAGGCCGCCTGCACGGGCAGCACCAGGGCGAGGCAGCCCATCAGCAGCAGGCCGCCGGCCATGCCGAAGACGCCCGAGAGGGTGGCGGTTACGAAGGCGGCGGCGACAACGAAGGCGCCGGTGAGAACGCTCATGCGGGGGCCAGGCCCCGGCGGCGGCCCCAGGCGGGCGCCAACAGTGCCGAGGCGATCAGCGCCACCGAGAGCGCCAACAGGCCCGCGCCATAGGCGCCGGTCCGTTCGCGCAGGAAACCCATCACGTAGGGGCCGAGGTAGCCGGCCAGATTGCCGACGGAGTTGATCAGGGCGATGCCCCCGGCCGCCGCGGTGGCTCGCAGGAACCGCGTCGGCAGGGCCCAGAAGGCCGAGCACGCGCCGTTCACGCCGATGGCGCCCAGCGTGAGCCCGGCGAACTGGACCACGACCTGCGAACTAAGCGCGGCCGTCAGAAAGCCGGCGGCCGCCAACAGGGCCGGCAGGACGAAGTGCCACAGCCGCTCGCCGGTGCGGTCGGCATGACGACCCCAGAGCAGCATGGCGATCGCCGCCAGCAGATAGGGTCCGGCGGTGATGAAGCCCGTCTGCTGGTTCGTCATGCCGCCGAAGCCCTTGACGATCTGCGGCATCCAGAAGCCCAGGCCGTAGCTGCCCATCACGGCGCCGAAGTAGACGAAGGCGTACTTCCAGACCTTGGGGCTCGACAGCGCGTGGCGCAGGCCGTGCAGGTGGCCGTCGTCCGGCGTGGCGTGGTCGCGGTCGAGGGCGGTCTTCAGCGTCGCCTTCTCCGCGTCGGTGAGCCAGTGCGCGGTCTGGGGCCGGTCGGTCATCCAGAAGAAGACGACGACGCCCAGGATCACCGCCGGCAGGCCCTCCAGCAGGAACATGGTCCGCCAGCCCGCAAGGCCGAAGACCGACCAGTCGAGCAACGCCGTCGACAGCGGCGCGCCGACCACCGCCGAGATCGGGATCGCCAGCATGAAGGCGGCGACGATGCGGCCGCGCTCGCTCCAGGGGAACCAGTAGGTCAGGTAGAGGATCATGCCGGGGAAGAAGCCGGCCTCGGCGACGCCCAGCAGAAAGCGCACGACGTAGAAGGCGACCGGCCCGTCGATCAAGGCCATGCCGGCCGACAAGAGGCCCCAGCTGACCATGATCCGGGCGATCCAGCGCCGGGCGCCGACCCTCTCCAGGATCAGGTTGGAGGGCACCTCGAAGAGGAAATAGCCGAGGAAGAAGATCCCGGCGCCGGCCCCGTAGGCCGCGGCCGAGAGCCCGATGTCGGCGTTCATGGTGAGCGCGGCGTAGCCGACGTTCACCCGGTCCAGATAGGCCACAAAATAGAGCAGGCCGATGAACGGCAGGAGCCGGAGCGCGACCTTGCGCAGGACCTGCGCCTCGCCCGGCGCGGACGTCGCCGCAGCCTGCATGAACCGCCCTCCCGAACCTCGTTATGCGGGGGAGTTCAGCACAGCTTGAGGAAGACCGACAGCCCTCCTCCGCGGGGGAGGAGGGCTGCCGACAGGACTAGTTGCGGAACACCGCCGACATCGAGCTGTCGTGCGGGCCTTCGCGGAACTGCTGCAGCTCGTTGCGGCCGACGACCATGTGGTGGACCTCGTCCGGGCCGTCGGCGATCCGCAGGGTGCGGGTGTTGGCGTACATACGGGCCAGCGGGGTGTGCTGCGACACGCCCAGCGCGCCGTGCATCTGGATCGCCTCGTCGATGATCTGGCAGACGCGCTCGGGGACCATGGCCTTGACCATGTGGATCCAGACGCGGGCCTCGCGGTTGCCCAGGACGTCCATCGCCTTGGCCGCCTTCAGCACCATCAGGCGCATGGCCTCGATGTCGATGCGGGCGCGGCTGACGCGCTCGATGTTGCCGCCCAGCTGGATGATCGGCTTGCCGAACGCCACCCGGCTCATGCCGCGCATCACCATCAGGTCGAGCGCCTTCTCGGCCGAGCCGATGGCGCGCATGCAGTGGTGGATGCGGCCCGGGCCCAGGCGCAGCTGGCTGATCTCGAAGCCGCGGCCTTCGCCCAGGAGCATGTTGGAGGCCGGCACGCGGGCGTTGTTGAAGCGGATGTGCATGTGGCCGTGCGGCGCGTCATAGTCGCCGAACACCTGCTGGCCGCCGATGATCTCCACGCCCTCGCAGGGCAGCGGCACCAGGATCTGCGACTGCTGCAGGTGCGGCGGGTCGTTCTCGCCGCCGGTCTTGACCATGGTGATCATGATCTTGCAGCGCGGGTCGCCGGCGCCCGAGATGTAATGCTTCTCGCCGTTGATGATGTACTCGTCGCCGACGCGCACGGCGCGGGTGTCGATGTTCTTGGCGTCCGAGCTGGCGGTGTTGAGCTCGGTCATGCAGTAGGCCGAGCGGATCTTCCCCTGCAGCAGGGGCTCCAGCCACTGCTTCTTCTGCTCGGGCGTGCCGACGCGCTCCAGCACTTCCATGTTGCCGGTGTCGGGCGCGGCGCAATTCATGATCTCGGACGCCAGCCGGTTCTTGCCCAGCTCGACGGCGATGTAGGCGTAGTCGAGGTTCGACAGGCCTTCGCCGGTCTCGGCGTTCGGCAGGAAGAAGTTCCACAGGCCGGCGGCCTTGGCCTTGTCCTTGGCGGCTTCCAGCACCTCGAGCTGACCGGGGGCGTAGTCCCAGATGTCCGCGCGGTCTTCGCCCAGACGGTGGAACTCCTCGGCGGCCGGCTCCACCACCTCTTTGATGAACTGCTTCACCTGGTTGTAGAGCGGCAGGGCCTTGTCCGACATGCGCAGGTCGTTCAGCTCGTCCTGCGGGCTCAGCGTGAAGCTGGACTGCGCACGCTCGGCGGTCATGGTCATCTGGTCGCTCCCAATCGACGGGCCGGCGGCCGCCGGCGATTGGAAGCATAAGACCACGTTCAAACAAGCGTTTCAACGGACCATGTGCCCGCCGCTCCCGCTGGGGGAGCGGCCGCGCCGCCGGGGAGGAGACGGCGCGGCCTAGGCGCTGCGGCGGCCCTGGGGCGCTCAGGCGGCCAAGGGACGCGACATGCGCAGGGCCAGGGTCTGCATCCCCGCCACGCCGAGCGCGCCCGCCGCCTGCACATAGATCAGCGCCTGGCCGATCGGGCTCGGCGTCACCCAGCCGAGGGCTACGACGAGCACGCTCTCCACCGCCCAGACGGTGTTGAAGGCGACGAGCCCCCAAACCGCCTTGCGCGGCAGCTGCGGCTTCAACGCGAGCCAGACCAGCAGGGCGGCGTACCCAAGCAGGAAGAGGCCGATCGGCTGGGTGAAGGCCGGCGACAGGCCCGTCTGGCGCATGGCGACGCCGCCCGCGAAGCCGGCGCCCAGAAGGTCGCAGACGGCGGCGTCGAGGCCGATCACGGCGCGAAGGAAGGTCGAGCGGATGGCGGTCATGGCGAGGCTCCTTGATCTGCGAGCGGCCATGGACGGCCGCGACGCACGAAGGCTCACCCGCCGGGCGCGGTCCGTCGATTACGTCTCAGGTCAAGTATTCCCGTCCCGCTCAAAGATAGAGCGGACGCCGCGCGGTGATCGCCACCGCGGTCGCCACCAGCGCGACGACAGCCACGGCCGGAAGCAGTTTCACCCACCATCCCATGCGCTGAGAATAGGCGAGCTACAGTCAAGCTTGGGTTAAGAGGCGCGCGACAGCCTGGCCGACCGCTGGACCGCGCCCAGCCTGGCCTCGGCTTGCGCCATGTAGTCCCGGGTGATCGGCAGCGCTTCGGTCTGCTTGGCGAGCTGCACCTGGAACACGAAATGGCCACGGTGGCGGAAGGCCATCTCCGAGATGCCCAGGTAGAACTCCCACATCCGGCAGAACCGCTCGTCCATCATCGCGGCGATCTCATCGCGCTGGGCGGCGAAGCGCTCGCGCCAGGCCTTCAGCGTCTCCGCGTAGTGCAGGCGCAGGATCTCGATGTCGGTGACCCTCAACCCCGCCCGCTCGATCGCCGGCAGCACCTCGGACAGCGCCGGGATGTAGCCGCCCGGGAAGATGTACCTGGCGACCCAGGCGTTGGTCACGTTCGGGCCCTCCGGCCGGCCGATCGAATGGACCAGCGCCACGCCGTCGTCCTTCAGCAGGCGGGCGATCCCGTCGAAATAGGCCTGATAGTTGGGGCGGCCGACATGCTCGAACATGCCGACCGAGACGATGCGGTCGTAGGGGCCGGGCACATCGCGGTAGTCGGTGAGCGAGAAGTTCACCCGGCCGTCGAGCGCCTTGGCCCGGGCGCGATCCTGGGCCAGCGCCAACTGCTCGGTGGACAGGGTGATCCCGTCCACCTGGACGCCGGCCTCCTCGGCGAGGGTCATGGCCATGCCGCCCCAGCCGCAGCCGATGTCGAGCACCGTCAGATCGGGCTTCAGCGCCAGCTTCGCCGCGATGTGGCGCTTTTTGGCAAGCTGCGCCTCCTCCAGCGTCATGTCGGGGCGGGCGAAGTAGGCGCAGGAGTACTGCATGTCCTCGTCGAGGAACCGCCGGTAGAGCTCGTTCGAGAGGTCGTAGTGGTGCGCCACGTTGCGCCGCGACGCGCGGCGATGGTTCGCCTCCCGCCGACGGTCGCGCCACCAGCGCGCCAGCGGGCCGCGTTTCCTGCGCCTCTTGAACTTGGCGTTGGCGCCGATGAGGTCGATGAACTGGGCGATCTCGCCCTGCTCCAGCACGAGGCCGCCCTCGACATAGGCCTCGCCCACGCCAAGCCCCGGCTTGGCGGCGATGCGCGCCGCCCACATCGGGCTCGTGATCCGCGCGACCAAAGGCGGACCCGATCCATCGCCCAGCTTCAGCGAGCGCCCGCCGGGCAGGACCAGCGTCAGGTCGCCCTCGCGGACGGTGTTCTGCAGGACGGATTGAAGGCTCATCGCCTCACCCCCACATCGCCAATTTCGCGGGAGGATCGGCGCCGACCGCACCTCCCGTCTTTCACATGGGATACAGCTCAAGCTGCGCAACGGCTCAGTCTTGACTCCGCCTCGCCGTTTTCTTACCTCCCCACCGACGTTAGCACTCAGGGGTAGCGACTGCTAACAGCAGGCTCCGGGCCGCTTCCGTCACTCAAGAATTCAACCACCACCGTCTCGAACGGAGAAAGATCATCATGGCGTTTCGTCCCCTGGGAGACCGCGTCCTCGTCAAGCGCGTCGAGGAAGAAGAGAAGACCAAGGGCGGGATCATCATCCCGGACACGGCCAAGGAAAAGCCGCAGGAAGGCGAAGTGATCGCCGTCGGCCCCGGCGCCCGTGACGACAGCGGCAAGGTCCAGGCCCTGGACGTCCAGGTCGGCGACCGCATCCTGTTCGGCAAGTGGTCGGGCACCGAAGTGAAGCTCGACGGCCAAGACCTCCTCATCATGAAGGAAAGCGACATCCTGGGCGTGGTCGCCTAAGCGGCGCGCGCCTCCAGATCAGCTTCCTGAACACCCACTAGAGAAAAGAGAACCATCATGGCTGCGAAAGACGTCTATTTCGCTTCCGACGCGCGCGACCGCATGCTGCGCGGCGTCAACATCCTCGCCAACGCGGTGAAGGTCACCCTGGGTCCGAAGGGCCGCAACGTGGTGATCGAGAAGTCCTTCGGCGCGCCGCGCTCGACCAAGGACGGCGTGTCGGTCGCCAAGGAAATCGAACTGTCGGATAAGTTCGAGAACCTGGGCGCCCAGCTGATCCGCGAAGTCGCCTCCAAGACCAACGACAAGGCCGGCGACGGCACCACGACCGCCACGGTCCTGGCCCAGGCCATCGTCGTCGAAGGCCTGAAGTCGGTTGCGGCCGGCATGAACCCGATGGACCTGAAGCGCGGCGTCGACAAGGCGGTCGCCAAGGTCATTGAAGAGATCAAGAGCAACGCCAAGAAGGTCTCGGCCAACTCGGAAATCGCCCAGGTCGGCACCATTTCCGCCAACGGCGACCTGGAAGTGGGTGAGATGATCGCCCGCGCCATGGAAAAGGTCGGCAACGAAGGCGTCATCACCGTCGAAGAAGCCAAGACCGCCGAGACCGAACTCGACGTCGTCGAGGGCATGCAGTTCGACCGCGGCTACCTTTCGCCGTACTTCATCACCAACGCCGACAAGATGGAGGCCGAACTCGAAGAGCCGCTGATCCTGCTCTTCGAAAAGAAGCTCTCCTCGCTGCAGCCGCTGCTGCCGGTGCTGGAAGCCGTCGTGCAGTCGGGCCGTCCGCTGCTGATCATCGCTGAAGACGTCGAAGGCGAAGCGCTGGCGACCCTCGTGGTCAACAAGCTGCGCGGCGGCCTGCGGGTCGCGGCCGTCAAGGCTCCGGGCTTCGGCGACCGCCGCAAGGCCATGCTGGAAGACATCGCGATCCTGACCGGCGGTCAGCTGATCTCGGAAGACCTCGGCATCAAGCTCGAGACGGTCACGCTCGAGATGCTGGGCAAGGCCAAGAAGGTCTCGATCACCAAGGACGACACCACGATCGTCGACGGCGCGGGCGACAAGGCCGGCATTGAAGGCCGCGTGGCGCAGATCAAGAAGCAGATCGAGGACACCACCTCGGACTACGACAAGGAAAAGCTGCAAGAGCGTCTGGCGAAGCTCGCCGGCGGTGTTGCGGTGATCCGCGTCGGCGGCGCCACCGAAGTCGAAGTGAAGGAAAAGAAGGACCGCGTCGACGACGCCCTGAACGCGACCCGCGCGGCCGTGGAAGAAGGCATCGTCCCGGGCGGCGGCGTCGCCCTGCTGAAGGCCTCGAAGGTTCTCGACGGCTTCAAGGGTGACAACGACGACCAGGAAGCCGGCGTCGCCATCGTGCGCCGCGCTCTGCAGGCCCCGATCCGTCAGATCGCCGAGAACGCCGGCGTCGAAGGCTCGATCGTGGTCGGCAAGGTGCTGGAGAACGGCTCGGCCACCTTCGGCTTCAACGCTCAGACGGAAGAGTACGTCGACCTGGTCCAGGCCGGCGTGATCGACCCGGCGAAGGTCGTCCGCACGGCCCTGCAGGACGCCGCCTCGGTGGCCGGCCTGCTGATCACGACGGAAGCCGCGATCGTCGAAGCCCCCAAGAAGGGCGGCGCCGGCGGCGCCCCGGGCGGCATGCCCGGCGGCATGGGCGACATGGACTTCTAGGTCCGACGCTCACGCGAGAATGAGATGGAGGGCGGGGCCGCAAGGCTCCGCCCTTTTTCTTATGCGCGCTTAGCCGACGATGGCGTCGACGGCGGCGTCGTACTCGGCCTGGGCATCGTCCACGGCCCGCTGGGCGACCTCGCGCTCGGCGTCGGTGCTCACGACGTCCAGGATCTGCTTGGCTTCCTCGAGCTTCGCCTCCGCCTCTTTCCAGCGGGCGTAGCCGGGATGGTTCTCGATCGACACGGCAAGTCTCCGAAGCTGACGTAGCGGCGGGCGCGGCGGCTGCTAGGCTCCCCGCCCAAAACGCAGGAGACCCGCCATGGCCGACTCCAACGCCTCGCTCGCCGACGAGGTGCTCTACGAGGTCCGCGAGCACATCGCCACCATCACGCTCAACCGGCCCGACCGGATGAACACCATCTCCGGCCCGATGCTCGGCCAACTGGCCGAGCTGCTGCTCAAGGCCGACCGCGATCCGGACGTGCGGGCGATCATCCTGACCGGCTCAGGCAAGGCGTTCTGCGCGGGCCTCGACCTGCGAGGCGCGAGCGAGGGCAAGCTGGGGCTGGAAGGCGCGTCGTCGCCGACGAACCTCGACCTGCGCTCGACGCCGCCGACGGTGCTGTTCAACCTCGACACGCCGACGATCTGCGCCCTCAACGGCTCCGCCGCTGGCTACGGCCTCGATACCGCGCTGGGCTGCGACATGCGGATCGCCGCCGAGGGCGCGAAGTTCGCCGTGGCCTTCACGAAGCGCGGTGTCGTGCCAGAGTCGGGCGGCACCTGGCTGCTGCCGCGGCTTATCGGCTGGTCCAAGGCCGCCGAGCTGATCTTCACCGGCCGCACGCTGAGCGCCGAAGAGGCCGTAACGTGGGGGCTGGCCTCACGCGTCGTGCCCGCCGATCAGCTGCAGGTCGAGGCCCGCAGGCTGGCCGCGGAAGTGGCCGCCAATGCTCCGCTCGCGGTTCAAGCCGCCAAGCGGATGATGCGCATGGGCCTGTCCGAAGGCTTCGACGAGCACGTGCACCACGTGTTCCTGCAACTGATGCCGCTGGTCCGCACCAAGGACTTCGGGGAGGCGGTGGCCGCCTTCATGGAGAAGCGGCCGTCCAGGTTCGAGGGGCGCTAGGCGGGCGCTAGCGCCGCTCGCGGTCGTCGCGGGCGATCATGTTGCCGACCCAGCTGACCACGCCGGTGACGATGGCCGCGAGCACGCCCGCGATCAGGCCATCCACGTGGAAGCCGCCGAGGAACATCGCCACCAGGCCGATCATGGCGGCGTTCACCACCAGCAGGAACAGGCCCAGCGTCACGATGGTGAGCGGCAGGGTGAGGATGAAGACCACCGGCCGCACGATGGCGTTGACGACGCCCAGCAGGATGGCGGCGACCACCAGAGTGCCTGTGTTGTCGATGGAAACGCCCGGCACGATGGCCGAGGCGATCCAAAGGCCGAGCGCGGCGAAGACAGCCCGAACGAGGAACTTCAGCATCGCGTCTCCTTGAGGTCTTGGGCGACTACAGCGCCGTTTCGCGGCGGACACAACAGCGCCGCTTGCGGCGCGCCCGCCCGCAACCGCCGGGTGCGGCCTACAGCTGAATTGGACCGGACTCACCGCAAAGGCTAAGGTTAATGCGCTGGGGCGTCGCTGACACATCGCCTCGGCCGACATTCGGGGGGATGTAAGCGTGGGCCTATCGCACTGGAAGGTGCTGGACGAGCGACTCGATATCGTCGCGCGTACCCGCTGGGAAGTTTTCGCCGTTCGGGTGACTGCGGGGGTCGTCGCGTCGCTCCTCTCGGTCCAGGTCTTCGGCACGGCGTGGGCGATCGGCTGGTTCGCCTATTTCGCCACCACCGAGGGCGCCGCTCGGCTGATCTCGATCAAGGCCAACCGCGGCCCGCTCTCGCGTCCGCTCCGGCTGGGCTACCTGGTGGCCATGACCCTCGCGGGGCTCGCCTGGAGCGCGCTGGCGGTTCGCGGATGGGTGACCGGGGAGGCGTCGCTGCGCCTCGCCGCCCTGGCCATCCTGGTCACCGTCCTGTTCCACACCATCGGCTTCTCGTCGCGCGCGCCCATGGCGATCCTGACCATGGGCCTTCCGGCCGCGGTGCTCTGGGTGGTGCTGCCGCTGGCGTTCGGCGGCTACGACGCCTGGGACACCTCCATCATCGGCTTCGCAGCCGCGACCTCGCTGGCCTATGTGCTGGCGGCCGCCTGGGCCACCTCGAAGAACGCCCAGGCCTTGGAAGACGCCGAGCGCCGGGCGACCGAAGCGAGCGAGGCCAAGTCCGCCTTCCTGGGCATGGTCTCGCACGAGATCCGTACGCCGATGAACGGCGTCATGGGCATGGCGCGCGCGCTGCAGGCCACGCAGCTCACCAGCCAGCAGCGCGAGTACCTGGAGACCATCATCCGCTCGGGCGACGAGCTGATGGGGATCCTCAACGACGTCCTCGACCACACGAAGATCGAGGCGGGCCGCATGGAGCTCGACGTCGCGCCCTTCAACCTGCGGGTCCTTGGCCAGCAGTCGATCCAGCTGTGGTCGGAGGCCGCCGCCGCCAAGCACCTGGACCTCGTCTTCGAGATCGACCCGCAGCTGCCGGCGTATGTGCAGGGCGACGAGGCCCGCGTCCGCCAGATCGTCCAGAACCTGCTGTCGAACGCATTGAAGTTCACCAGCGCCGGCCGGGTGACCCTGGCGCTCCGCCGGGCTCTGCAGGCGGACGGGGAGAGCGGCGTGGAGATCGTCGTCCAGGACACCGGCCCGGGGATGAGCGCCGACCAGGCCGCCCGCCTCTTCCGGCCCTACGCCCAGGCCGAGGCCTCGACCGCGCGCAAATACGGCGGGACGGGGCTCGGCCTCTCCATATGCCGAACGCTGTGCTCGATGATGGGCGGCGAAATCGGCGTCGAGAGCCGGCCCGGCGAAGGGGCCACGTTCCGGGTGCGGCTGCCGCTGCCGGCGGCCGAGATGACGCCGGTCGACACCCAGCCCGGTTCGCGCGGCGCGGCGCCGACGCTGGCGGGCCTGCGGCTCCTGGTCACCGACGACAATCCGATCAACCTCGCCGTCGCCCGCGCCTTGCTGGGCGGCACGGGAGCCTCCGTGGAGACGGCCGCCCATGGGGCCGAGGCGCTGGACCGCGTGCAGACGGACCTGTTCGACGTGCTGCTGATGGACGTCCACATGCCGGACTTCGACGGCATCGAGGTCGTGCGCCACATCCGCGCCGGCCTGGCGGGGCCGCAGGACATCCCGGTCGTCGCGCTGACCGGTCAGGCCGGCCCCGGCGAGGAGGACAGGCTGCGGACGCTCGGCTTCGACGCGCTGCACACCAAGCCGATCCGGCAGGCCGAACTCGTCGCCACCATCCTGGCGGTGCTGGAGCGGCGACGCCGCGATCGGGACGTGGCCTGAAGCCGCACGCGTTCCGAGAACAACGTTCCGTTCACCATTCGCGGCGCATCGTGGCGTGCAGCCTGGCCGGGGTGTCGCCGGGCGTCGCGTTCCGTGACAACGTTGAAGGACCGCCGGCGTGGGCGACAGGCGCTGGACACTGCTGGATGAGCGGCTGGATTTCCTGGCCCGCAGCTCGTGGGACGTGCTGATCGTCCGCGCGTTCATCGGCGCGGGCGCGGCCCTGCTGTCCGCCTACGCCATCGACCCGACGTTCGGCGCGATGTGGTTCGTCGCCTTTGCGAGCACCGAGTTCGGCACGCGGTTCGTGTCGCGCAAGGGCATGCGGGGCGGAACCATGACGCGCGACGAGCGCGCCGCCTACATCGTCTGGATGGCCGCGGCCGGCCTCGTCTGGTGTGCGCTGGCGGTGCGGTGCTGGATCAGCGGCGGAGAGGCGCTGCGGCTGGCCGGCATGGCGATCCTGGTCACGCTGATGGTGCATGCCGCGGGCTATTCGCACCGGGCTCCGGTGGGGCTCGTGGCGGTGGGCGGACCGCCGCTGGTGCTCTGGATCCTGCTGCCTACGCTGTTCGGCGGCTATTCGCGCAGCGACACCTTCATACTGATCTTCGGCTTCGCCATGACCATCGCCTACATGGTCTCGACCGCCCGGGCGAACAGCCGCATCGCCCTGGCCCTGACGGAGGCCGAGCGGCGCGCGGTGGAGGCGAACGAGGCCAAGTCTACGTTCCTGAACATGGTGACGCATGAGCTGCGGACGCCGATGAACGGGGTGCTCGGCATGGCCCGCGCGCTGCAGCGGACGGCGCTCACCTCGCGCCAGCGGGACTATGTCGAGACCATCGTCCGATCGGGCGACGGCCTCATCGCCATCCTCAACGATGTGCTGGACCACGCGAAGATCGAGGCCGGCCGGATGGACCTGGAGGTCGCCCCCTTCGACCTGGCGGGTCTCGGGCGACAGTCCGTGATGCTCTGGAACGAGACGGCGAAGGCGAAGGGCCTGGCGCTGACCTGCACGGCGCATGACGACCTGCCGGATCTGCTCATGGGCGACGAGACGCGGGTGCGGCAGATCCTGCTGAACCTGCTGTCCAACGCGCTGAAGTTCACCGAGGCCGGCCACGTCGCCCTGGCCCTGCGCCCGGCGCCCAGCCCCGACGGCGAGGGCGGCGTGGAGATTCGGGTCGAGGACACCGGGCCCGGCATGACGCCCGAGCAGGTCTCGCGGCTGTTCCGGCCGTTCAGCCAGGCGGAGGTCTCCACGGCCCGGAAGTTCGGCGGCACCGGCCTGGGCCTCGCCATCTGCCGCAAGCTGGCGGCGATGATGGGCGGCGAGATCGAGGTCGAGAGCACGCCCGGCAAGGGCACGGCCTTCCGCGTCTGGCTGCCGTTGCCGCAGGCGCAGGGCCGTGTCGATGCCCCGGCCGACGTCGCCGAACTGGAGTTGCCGCCGCTGCGCGTGCTGGTCGTCGACGACAACCCGATCAACCAGGCGGTCGCGCGGGCCCTGCTGGAAGCCGCCGGGACCGTCGTGTTCACGGCCGGCAACGGCGCCGAGGCGCTCGAGCGCCTGCGCGTCGAGCCCTATGACGTGGTGCTGATGGACCTGCACATGCCGGTCATGGACGGCATCGAGGCGGTGGGGCGCATCCGGGCGGGCGATGCAGGCCCCACGTCGATACCGGTCATCGCCCTGACCGCCGACGGCGTGCCGGGCGAGGAGACGCGTCTGAAGGCGCTGGGCTTCGACGCCCTGCAGCCGAAGCCGATCCAGCCGGCCGAGCTGTTCGCGGCGATCGATCGCGCGCTGGCGGAGCGCCGGGACGCCGCGGCGGCCTAGGCCTCCGCCTTCTCGAGCGTAGGCACGTGCGGCGCCAGCCGGCCGCCGACGCGGATCGGCTCGATGCGCCTGGCGAGGCCCGTGCGGTCGTCGGTCTCGACATAGACGCCGCAGACGGTGGCCGGGCCCTCGGCGGGCTTGTAGCGGCCGCCGGAGATCTTGGTGGTGAACCGCCGCAGCGGCTCTTCCTTCTGGTTGCCGATGACGCTGTCGTAGTCGGCGCAGGCGCCGGCGTCGGTCTGGTAGGCCGTGCCGCCCGGCAGTATCTGGGCGTCGGCGGTCGGCACGTGGGTGTGGGTGCCCACCACCAGGCTCGCGCGGCCGTCGCAGAAGTGGCCCATGGCCATCTTCTCGGACGTCACCTCGGCGTGGATGTCGACGATCACCGCATCGGCCACGGCGCCCAGCGGCGCGGCGTCCAGCTCGCGATCGACGGCGGCGAAGGGATCGTCCAGCGGGTCCATGTAGACGCGGCCCAGCAGGTTCACCACGAGCACACGGCGGCCGTCGGCGGTATCGAACAGCTGGGCGCCGCGTCCGGGCGCCTGGGCCATCGGCGGATAGTTCAACGGGCGGATTAGGCGCGGCTCGCGGACGATATAGGTCAGCGCCTCCTTCTGGTCCCACGAGTGGTTGCCGAGCGTCAGGCAGTCGGCGCCGGCGTCGAACAGCTCGTTGGCGGTGGACTCGGTGATGCCGAAGCCGGCGGCGGCGTTCTCGGCGTTGACGACCACGAAGTCGAGACCGAGCTGGCGCTTGAGGCCCGGGAGGAAGGTGGAAAGCCCGTCGCGCCCGGCGCGCCCGACCACGTCCCCGAAGAAGGCGAGTTTCATCGCGTCTCCTTAGCGACCGCGATGAAGTCCGTCTCGGTCAGAATGGCGTCGAGCGGTTGGTCGTGCGGCTCCAAGGGGATCTCGTCCAGTTCCTGGCCGGCGTAAGCCAGGCCCAGGACGAAAACCGGCTTGGTCGCCCGAAGGTTCGCAAGGGTGCGATCGTAATGGCCGGCGCCCTGCCCTAGCCGACCGCCGCGGCGATCGAAGGCCAGCAGCGGGCAGATGACCAGATCGGGCTCGACGGTGTCGCTCCAGGCCGGCGGCGCCGGGATCCCGAAGGCGTCAGGCTCCAGCGGCGTGCGGCTGTCCCAGAGCCGGAACTCCAGCGGCAGGTCGCGGCTGACGGCGGTGGGCAATGCCGGCTCCGCGCCCAAGTCCGCGAGCCGCAGCATCAGCGGCAGCGGATCGATCTCCGAGCCCTGGGCGACGTAGCCGGAGAAGCTGTCGAACTCCGGCAGGCGGTCCAGCGGCAGGCGCTCGGCGGCGCGCTGGGCGGCGTCAGGCGCCTCGGCGGCCAGTCCGCGCCGCAGGCCTCGGAGGCGCTTGCGCAGCGCCGTCTTGTCCAGAGTTGAGGTCACCGGCCCCTTGTAGGGCAAATTAGGTGGCGGCGCCGCGAAGAGCCGTGAAGGTCAGTTCAATTCCCTCGACCTGGATAGACCAGGTGGGCGCCGTTTACCCGAAACCACGGTCGCGGGCAGGGACAGCTCCCTATGAGTGAATTAAGGTCGCTGGAATATTGTCGCCTTCGACGAGAGCCGCAGCAGGACCCGCCGCGCACCAAGGTAGTGTCCGGGGCCCCTCTTCTCAAGCGCGGCCAAACGCCCGGTTTCCACCACCACCCTTCAACTGCGCCACCGCGCGCTCTAAATCTCGTCTGTGAACGCCATCTCTCCCGCCTCGACCGCCACCCCGCCGTCCCTCGCCAGATGGGCGAACGACCTGACGCGCGACCTGATGCGGCCGAACCCGCGGATCTACTGGGCCGACCTGATCGCGACGGCGGCGACCACCTACCTCAGCCTCTGGATCGCGACGACGGCCTCTAGCGCCTGGGCGATCGCGGCCGGCGCGGTCTGCGTGCTCGCGCTCTATCGCGCCGTCAGCTTCATCCACGAACTGACGCACCAGCGGCGGGACGACCTGCCAGGCTTCCACCTCGGCTGGAACGCGCTGATCGGCGTGCCCTTCCTGACGCCCTCGCTGCTCTATGAGGGCGTGCACATGCTGCACCATGCCAAGGACCGCTACGGCACGGTGCGCGATCCCGAGTACATGCCGCTGGCGCGTCTTCCCCTTCGGAGCCTCGCCGGCTTCGTGATGATCGCATTGCTGGCGCCCGTGGGCGTGATCCTGCGGTTCGCGATCCTTGCGCCGGCCTCGTTCCTGGTTCCGCCGCTGCGGCGGCGGATCATCGCCAAGACCTCGGCCATGACCATCAACACCGCGTTCGCCCGCGAAGACTTCGACCGGGCCGCCAAGGCGCCGTGGCTGACCCAGGAGATCGCCTGCTGGCTGTGGAGCTGGACGGTCATCGGCCTCACGGCGGCGGGCGTCATCCCGCTGCGGGCCGTGCTGATCGCGGTGGGCATCTATGCGACCTTCGCCTTCGTGAACCAGCTGCGGACCGCCGTCGCCCATTACTGGGAGAACGAGGGGGAGACGATGACCTTCGAGGGTCAGTTCCTCGACAGCGTGAACGTGCCGCCGCCGGCGATGCTGCCGTTCCTGTGGGCGCCTGTCGGCCTGCGCTACCACGGCCTGCACCACCTGCTGCCGCGGATGCCCTACCACAACCTCGGCCGGGCCCATGCCCGGCTGGCGGCGAGCGTGCCGGCCGACCACACCTATCGCCAGGTGGAGCAGCCCGAACTCGCGCCGGCGCTTGGCCGGCTGATCAGCAGGGCGCGCTAGGCCGCCTCGTCGCTGCCGAGCTTCTCGATGCGCTTGGCGGCGTTTTCGAGCGCGGCGACGGCCTTGGACTCGACCCGCGACCGTTCGGCCTGAAGCTTGCCGACCTCGACCTGCAGGGCGGCCAGCCGGTTCTTGGCGTCCGCCAGCTCGTCCGCGAGCAGCAGGGCGCCCATCAGGAACAGCCGGGTGTCGCCCAGCTGGCCCATGTCGGCCGAGACGTGGCGGACCTGCTGGTCGAACATCTTGGCCAGGTCCTGCAGGTGCTGCTCCTGGCCGTCCTCGCAGCCCACCACATAGGGCCGGCCGTTCACCTCGACGCTGATCTGAGCCATGGCCTACTGCTCCGCCCCACTGTCCACGGGGACCTGCCCGTTCAGGGCGGCCTTGATCTCTTCGATGGCCTTGCCAAGGGCGACAGAGGCCTGGGCCCCCGCCTCTTCCAGCTCACGCTCGCGAGCGCGCGACCGGTCCAGCTCGGCCGCCAGGTTGGCGCGATCCTGGTCGAACAGGCCGCCGGCCTCGGCGCCGGCCTGACGCAGCTTCTCCGCCAGCCGCTGTTCCAGCACATGGACGGCGCGTTCCAACCGCTTGGCAGCCAGGTCCAGCGCGCTCTCGCCCGGGTTCATGCGTGACTCCCCAAAGGCTTACGAGCCTTTTCTAAAGCGCGTCGCTTGCCTTGGGAATTGGCCGCTTTCTTGACCCCCCGCCGGCTACGTGCGAGGCCGCGCCGCATCCCGCCGTTAACGACTCGCGAAAGATCTCGATGCCCGCGCCGACGAAGCTCATGGCCGACGCCATCCGTGTCCTGTCGATGGACGCTGTCGAGCAGGCCAACTCCGGCCACCCCGGCATGCCGATGGGCATGGCCGACGTCGCGACGGTGCTCTGGACCCGCTTCATGAAGTACGACGCGAGCCGCCCGGACTGGGCCGACCGCGACCGCTTCGTGCTCTCGGCCGGCCACGGCTCGATGCTGCTGTACAGCCTGCTGCACCTCTCGGGCGTGAAGGCGGTGACGCTGGATAGCCTGCGCAACTTCCGCCAGCTGGGCTCCAACACCCCGGGCCACCCCGAGTTCGGCCACACGCCCGGCGTCGAGACCACCACCGGCCCGCTGGGTCAGGGCCTGGCCACCGCCGTCGGCATGGCGATGGCCGAGCGGCACCTCGCCGCCCGCTTCGGCGCAGACCTGGTCGACCACCGCACCTGGGTGGTGGCCGGCGACGGCTGCCTGATGGAGGGCGTGAGCCACGAGGCGATCAGCCTGGCCGGCCGCCTGAAGCTCGCGAAGCTGACCGTCCTCTGGGACGACAACGACATCACCATCGACGGCCACGTGGGCATCTCGGACGCCACCGACCAGCTGGCCCGCTTCAAGGCCGCCGGCTGGGCCGTGAAGCGCATCGACGGCCACGACGAGGGCCAGATCCGCCGGGCGTTGGCCTGGGCGGTGAAGCAGGACAAGCCGACGCTGATCGCCTGCAAGACCATCATCGGCAAGGGTTCGCCGACCTTCGCCGGCACGCACGACGTGCACGGCAAGGCGCTGGGCAAGGACGAGGTCGTGAAGACCCGCGACAACCTCGGCTGGCCGCACGAGCCCTTCGTGGTGCCCGACGAGGCGCTGAAGCCCTGGCGCTCGGCCGGGCGCCGCGGCGCCAAGGCCCGCAAGGCCTGGGAGGCCAAGCTGGCCGCCTCGACCCTGCGCGGCGACTTTGAGCGCGCCATGGCCGGCGAGCTCCCGAAGACCGCGTTTGCCGCGTTGGACCAGTTCATCGCCGACGCCGAGGCTCAGGCGCCCGCCGCCGCCACCCGCCAGCACTCGGGCGCGGTGCTGGAGAAGATCTTCGGCGAGATCCCCGAGCTGATCGGCGGCTCGGCCGACCTGACCGGCTCGAACAACACCTTCGTCAAGAACACCCAGATCTTCGACGCCCCCGACTACGCCGGACGCTATGTGAACTATGGCGTGCGCGAGTTCGGCATGGCCGCGGCGATGAACGGCCTGGCCCTGCACGGCGGGGTGATCCCGTACGGCGGCACCTTCCTGGTGTTCAGCGACTACGCCCGCCCCGCCATCCGCCTCTCGGCGCTGATGGGCGTGCGGACGATCTTCGTCGGCACCCACGACAGCATCGGCCTGGGCGAAGACGGCCCGACCCACCAGCCGGTGGAGCACTTGGCCAGCCTGCGCGCGATGCCGAACGTCAACGTCTTCCGCCCGGCCGATGCGGTGGAGACCGCCGAGTGCTGGAAGCTGGCGCTGGACGCCAAGACGACGCCGTCGGTGCTGGCCCTGTCGCGCCAGAAGACGGCCGCCGTCCGCACGGTGGCCCAGGGCGAGAACCTGTCGGCTCGTGGCGCCTACCAGCTGGCCGCCGCCAGCCTGCCGGCACAGGTGACGATCTTCGCCACCGGCACCGAGGTGCCGATCGCGCTGGCTGCAAAGGACCTGCTGGAAGCCGGCGGCGTCGGCGCCCGCGTGGTCTCGGTTCCCTGCTTCGAGCTCTTCGAGGCCCAGCCGCGCGACTACCAGGAGACGCTGATCGGCGAGTCCGAGGTGAAGGTCGCCATCGAGGCGGGCGTGCGCATGGGCTGGGACCGGTTCATCGGCGCCGACGGGGTGTTCGTCGGCATGCAGGGCTTCGGCGCCAGCGCGCCGGACAAGGCCCTCTACAAGCACTTCGGCATCACGGCGGAAGCCGTCGCCGCCGCCGCCAAGGCGAAGCTGAGCTAGCCCATGCGCCTCGGCACGCCGCTCTCGCCCACCGCCCTCAAGGTCATGCTCCTGGGCTCCGGCGAGCTCGGCAAGGAGGTGGCGATCGAGCTGCAGCGGCTGGGCTGCGAGGTGATCGCCGTCGACCGCTACCCGGATGCGCCCGCCATGCAGGTGGCCCACCGCAGCCATGTGATCGCGATGACGGATGCGGCGGCGCTCCGGGCGCTGGTGGAGACCGAGCGGCCGCACCTGATCGTCCCCGAGATCGAGGCGATCGCCACCGACGAGCTGGTGCGGATCGAGGCCGAGGGGCTGGCGACGGTCATCCCGACGGCGCGGGCGGCGCAACTCACCATGAACCGCGAGGGCATCCGCCGGCTGGCGGCGGAGGAGCTCTCGCTGCCGACCAGCGCCTACGCGTTCGCCTCCTCGGAAGACGAGTTGGCCCGGGCGGCGGCCGAAGTGACCGGCTTCCCCTGCTTCGTGAAGCCGGTGATGAGTTCGTCGGGCAAGGGGCAGTCGTACGTCGAGCGTCCCGACCAGATCGCCGAGGCGTGGCGCTATGCGCTGGAGGGCGGCCGGGTGGAGCAGCCGCGGGTGATCGTCGAGGGCCGCGTGGACTTCGACTTCGAGATCACCCAGCTGACCGTGCGAAGCCTGAAGGACGGGAAGGTCGAGACCAGCTTCTGCGCGCCGATCGGCCACCGGCAGGTAAAGGGCGACTATGTCGAGAGCTGGCAGCCGCAGGCGATGAGCGATCAGGCGCTGGCCCGCAGCCGTGAGATCGCCGGCGCGGTGACCGAGGCGCTGGGGGGCCATGGCCTCTTCGGCGTCGAGCTGTTCGTGAAGGGCGACGAGGTCTGGTTCTCGGAGGTCTCGCCCCGGCCGCACGACACCGGGCTGGTGACGCTGGCGACGCAGCATTTCAGCGAGTTCGCCCTGCATGCCCGCGCGATCCTGGGCCTGCCGACGGACGTCAGCCTGCGCGAGCCGGGCGCCAGCGCGGTGATCTACGGCGGCATGGAGGCGCAAGGCATCGCCTTCGAGGGCGTCGCCGAGGCGCTGGCCACGCCGGGCGCCGACCTGCGACTGTTCGGCAAGCCCGAGGCGTTCGAGCGGCGGCGCATGGGTGTGGCGTTGGCGCGCGGCGGCGATGTGGATGAGGCGCGGGAACGGGCGCGCGAGGCGGCCGCCAAGGTGAGGCCGGTTCGGGGCTGAGGCTTCGGGGCGGATACGTTCCACGAACCGCAGAGCGGGCTCTCCCTTCCTGATCGTCATGGCCGGGCTTGTCCCGGCCACCCAGAAACGCGGGCGTATTCCGGGTGCGCGCGGCGGAGGCCGCGGCCGGCTAGGTTCGATCGGTGTGTCTGGGTCGCCGGGACAAGCCCGGCGATGACGAGCTGAGAGGGGGTGCTCGCACCCCAACCTCCGCTCTTCCCGGCGGAAGCCGGGATCCATACGGCGGGGACGAGGCCGGCGCGGCTTGGGTCCCGGCTTTCGCCGGGATGAGCGGCGTGGGGGTCAGGCTGAGCTCAAAAAGCCTGGGTCCCCGCGTTCGCGGGGATGAACGGGGATGGGGGCGAACCGTCCCCTCCGGGGTGATCTCGTAGCCGAGGCCGGCGATCACGCGGGCGACCTGGGCGGCCAGCGGTTCTGAGAGGAAGGTCTCGGAGACGCCCTCTTCGTCGACGAGGGCGTCGAGGAGGTCGCCGAAGTCGGCTTCGGCCTCCTGGTCCATGCCGTCGGTCTCGCGCCAGATCAGGGCTTCGACGCCGGTGCGCAGGCGGTGCTTCTTGAAGCGGACCTGTTCGCGGTCGCGCCTGGCCGTCGCGTCGGCGTCCTCGCGGTGGGCGCGCTTCGCGTCGCGGCGGAGCTTGGCGCGGAGCGCATAGGTCAGGCGAACGGAGCGGCTGGTGCGTTCAAGGGCGACGGCCAAATCAGACGCCTCGGATGCGTCCTCGGTGGCGTCGGCCAGGCGGTAGAGCTTTTCGGCGAGCGCCAGCTGCAGCTCGGCGAGGCGCGCGAGACCGGCGTCCTGCACCTCGAGCATGTCGGCGTCGCTCGTCATGAACAAAACAAGAACATAGAAATCCGGAGAAGTCAAACGCTATCGCTCTCTCCGAAGGAACAGGCTTGACCTTTGCGCGTTGCGGCGGCGGGGCTGGTCAGGGGACCGGCGTCGCCCGCAATCCATTGTCGTCATTCGTGTTCTTCCGGGGGTTGACTTCACCGTCCCCGACCGGAAGAACCCCGGCCACACCCGAGCCAATTGGCCGCAGCCAGGAGATTTCCGCCCATGCCCGTTCGCGTCGCCATCAACGGTTTCGGTCGCATCGGCCGCCTGGTCCTGCGCTCGATCATCGAACATGCGCGGACGGACATCGAGGTCGTGGCCATCAACGACCTGGGCCCGGTCGAGACCAACGCCCACCTGCTGCGCTACGACAGCGTGCACGGCCGCTTCCCGGCTCAGGTGACGGTCAACGGCGACACCATCGACGTGGGCCGCGGCCCGATCAAGGTGACGGCCATCCGCAACCCGGCCGAGCTGCCGCACAAGGACCTGGGCGTCGACATCGCGCTCGAGTGCACCGGCCTCTTCACCGCCAAGGACAAGGCGGCCGCCCACCTGGAAGCCGGCGCCAAGCGCGTGATCATCTCGGCCCCCGGCGACGGCGTCGACAAGACCATCGTCTATGGCGTGAACCACGACACGCTGACCGCCGACGACCTGATCATCTCGAACGCCTCGTGCACCACGAACTGCCTGGCTCCGGTGGCCAAGGTCCTGCAGGACCTGTGCGGCATCGAGCGCGGCTACATGACCACCATCCACTCGTACACGGGCGACCAGCCGACGCTGGACACCATGCACAAGGACCTCTACCGCGCCCGCGCCGCGGCCATGTCGATGATCCCGACCTCGACCGGCGCCGCCAAGGCGCTCGGCCTGGTGATCCCGGCGCTGGCCGGGAAGCTGGACGGCAGCTCGATCCGGGTGCCGACCCCGAACGTCTCGGTCGTCGACCTGAAGTTCGTGCCGGGCAAGACCGTGACCGCGGCCGAGATCAACGAAGCCCTGGAAGCGGCGGCCGCCTCCGGCCCGCTGAAGGGCGTGCTGGCGGTGACCAAGGACCCGCTGGTCTCGACCGACTTCAACCACATCGCCGCCTCGTCGACGGTGGCTCTGCCGCAGACCCAGGTGATCGACGGCGGCCTGGGCCGGGTGCTGTCCTGGTACGACAACGAGTGGGGCTTCTCGACCCGGATGAGCGACACCGCCGTCGCCATGGGCAAGCTGATCTAGGACGGCCGCTCCTCTACCCCGCTCATCCCCGCGCAGGCGGGGACCCAGACTTGCTGGCGAGCGGGGCCGCATCTGCCGCGGATGGAAGTGCAGCCTGGGTCCCCGCATTCGCGGGGATGAGCGGAGATATGTTCAGTGACCTTCAAGACTCTCGACGACGCCGACCTCTCGGGCAAGCGCGCCCTGGTGCGCGTGGACTTCAACGTGCCGATGGCCGACGGCCGCGTGTCGGACGACACCCGGCTGCGGGCTGCGCTGCCGACCATTGAGAAGCTCCGCGCCGGCGGGGCCAAGGTGGTGCTGCTCGCCCACTTCGACCGGCCGAAGGGCAAGCGCGTGCCGGAGATGAGCCTGAAGCCGGTGGTCGAGCCGCTGTCGAAGCTGCTGGGCGCGCCGGTGGCCTTCGCGGACGACTGTGTCGGGGAGGACGCCAAGCGTGTGGTTGACGGCCTGCAGCCGGGCGGCGTCGCCCTGCTGGAGAACGTCCGTTACCACGCCGGCGAAGAGGCGAACGACGCGGAGTTCGCGGAGGCGCTGGCCGCCAACGGCGACCTCTACGTCAACGACGCGTTCTCGGCCGCCCACCGGGCGCACGCCTCGACCGAAGGCCTCGCGCGGCGCCTGCCCGCCTACGCCGGCGAGCAGATGCGCAAGGAGCTGGAGGCGCTGGACGCCGCGCTGGGCAACCCGAAGCGGCCGGTGCTGGGCATCGTCGGCGGCGCCAAGGTCTCGACCAAGCTCGATCTGCTGAACAACCTGGTCGGCAAGCTGGACTACCTGGCCATCGGCGGCGGCATGGCCAACACCTTCCGCTTCGCGCAAGGGTTCGAGATCGGCGGCTCGCTCTGCGAGAAGGAGATGGCCGACACGGCCCGCGAGATCCTGACGAAGGCCGAGGCCGGCGGCTGCAAAGTGATCCTGCCCACGGACGTGATCGTGGCCACGGACCTGAAGCCCGGCGTCGAGACCCGCACGGTCGACCTGACAAAAGACAAGGTGGCGGCCGACGAGAAGATCTTCGATATCGGCCCCGAAACCCTGGCCGAGGTGAAGGCGGCGATGGCGCAATGCCGCACCCTGATCTGGAACGGGCCTTTCGGGGTGTTCGAGGTGCAACCCTTTGATAGAGCGACCGTTGAAGCTGCGCAGGAAGCCGCCGCGCTCGCCAAGTCCGGCAAGCTGGTGGCGGTCGCGGGCGGGGGTGATACGGTTGCGGCCCTGAATGCGGCGCGCGCGACCGGCGATTTCACCTTCGTCTCCACGGCCGGCGGCGCGTTTCTGGAATGGATGGAAGGCAAGGAGCTGCCCGGAGTGGCGGCCCTGCAATCGTAAGGGGAATGTAGGATGGCTCGGATCACGCTCCGACAGCTGCTGGATCACGCCGCCGAGCACGGCTACGGCGTGCCCGCGTTCAACATCAACAACATGGAACAGGCGCTGGCGATCATGGAGGCGGCCGAGGCCACCGACTCGCCGGTGATCATGCAGGCCTCGCGGGGCGCCCGCTCCTACGCCAACGACATCGTGCTGAAGCACCTGATCGATGCGATGGCCGAGATGTATCCGCACATCCCGATCTGCATGCACCAGGACCACGGCAACAACGAAGCCACCTGCGCCACGGCGATCCAGTACGGCTTCACCTCGGTGATGATGGACGGTTCGCTGAAGGCCGACGGCAAGACGCCGGCCGACTACGACTACAACGTCCGCGTCACCCGCAACGTGGTGGACATGGCCCACTGGGTCGGCGCCTCGGTGGAAGGCGAGCTGGGCGTGCTGGGCTCGCTCGAGACCGGCATGGGCGAGAAGGAAGACGGCCACGGCTTCGAGGGCAAGCTGGACCACGACCAGCTGCTGACCGACCCGGATCAGGCGGTCGAGTTCGTGAAGGCCACCGAGGTCGACGCCCTGGCCATCGCCATGGGCACCAGCCACGGCGCCTACAAGTTCACGCGCAAGCCGGACGGCGACGTCCTGGCGATGAACGTGATCGAGGAGATCCACCGCCGCCTGCCCAACACCCACCTGGTGATGCACGGCTCCAGCTCGGTGCCGCAGGACCTGCAGGACCTGATCAACAAGTACGGCGGCGAGATGCCCCAGACCTGGGGCGTGCCGGTGGAAGAGATCCAGCGCGGCATCAAGCACGGCGTGCGCAAGATCAACATCGACACCGACAACCGCATGGCCATCACCGCCGCGATCCGCCAGGTGTTCGCCGAGAAGCCGGGCGAGTTCGATCCGCGCGGCTACCTGAAGCCCGCCAAGGAGGCGATGCGGAAGGTCTGCATCCAGCGCTTCGAGGAATTCGGCACCGCGGGTCACGCGGGCAAGATCAAGCCGATCCCGCTGTCGGCCATGGCCAAGCGTTACGCCTCGGGCGAACTGGCCCCGAAGATCGGCATCACGGCCTTCGCCGCCGAGTAGCACGGACAATCCCTCCCCTTCATGGGGAGGGTGGATGCCGCGAGAGCGGCAGCCGGGTGGGGATTGCCGCCGGTCTCCCCACCCTGCTCGCTCCGCGAGCTTCCCTCCCCATGCAGGGGAGGGATTTTCTTATCTGGAACTCCAACCTCTGGCGGGCTGTTGAGCCCCTATGCGCAGGCACGCTCTCGTGCTGGGGCTCGCGTTTCTGGGGTTGGCGATACTGGCGGTGCTCGCCGGCTGGGGGTTCTATCAGGTCTCCCAGCCGACCGAGAGCGGCCGCAGCCTAGGCCCGCTCTGGCCATACGTGCTGGGCGGGGCCGCGGTGCTGGCCGTCCTGATCGCCGTGCTGGCGGGCCTCGGCTTCTATTCCGGCCGGCACGGCTGGAAGGAGCGGACCGAGGCCCCGGTCGCCCCTAAGCCTCGATATCGGCGCCGCGCATCTCGCGGATGAACAGCAGGCCGACCACGAAGGTGATCGACGCCACCACGATCGGATACCAGAGCCCGAAGTAGATGTTGCCGGTGGCGGCGACCATGGCGAAGGCCGTGGTGGGCAGGAAGCCGCCCAGCCAGCCGTTGCCCAGGTGATAGGGCAGCGACATCGAGGTGTAGCGGATCCGGGCCGGGAACATCTCCACCAGCGCCGCGGCGATCGGGCCGTAGACCATGGTCACGTACAGGACCAGCAGCCACAGCAGGGCCACGACCAGCGGCGTGTTCACCCGGGCAGGGTCGGCCTTGGCGGGATAGCCCGCGGCCTTGAGGTGCTCGGTGAGTTCGGCGGTCCAGGCCTTCTTGCGGGCGTCGAACTCGGCCTTGGGCAGGCCCGCGCCATCGAAGCTGGCGAGCGTGTCGGCGCCGATGCGGATGCTCGCGGGCGTTCCGGCCGGGGCCGCGGCGTTGACGTAGGAGACGCCGGCGTTGGCCAGCGCCGACTTGGCCACGTCGCAGGAGCTGACGAAGGCGGTCTTGCCCACCGGATCGAACTGGAACGAGCAGTCGCCGGGGTCGGCGACCACGGTCACCGGCGCGCTGGCGGTGGCGGCGGCGAGCTGCGGATTGGCGGCGGCGGTGATGGCCTTGAAGATCGGGAAATAGGTCAGCGCCGCCAGCAGGCAGCCGGCGAGGATGATCGGCTTGCGGCCGATCTTGTCGGACAGCCAGCCGAACACGATGAAGAACGGGGTGGCGAGCGCCAGCGCGATGGCGACGAGGGTGTTCGCCTGGGCGCCGTCGACCTTCAGCATCCGCTCGAGGAAGAACAGGGCGTAGAACTGGCCGGTGTACCAGACCACCGCCTGGCCGGCGGTGAGGCCGACCAGCGCCAGCAGGATGAGCTTCACGTTGCTCCAGCGGCCGAAGCTCTCGAGGAGCGGCTTCTTCGTCGTCTTCCCCTCGTCGACCATCTTCTGGAAGACCGGGCTCTCGTTGAGCTTCAGCCGGATCCAGAGCGAGACGCCCAGCAGCAGGATCGAGACCAGGAACGGGATCCGCCAGCCCCAGGCCTTGAAGGCCTCCTCACCCAACTGGGTGCGGACCAGCAGGATGACGACGAGGCTCAGGAACAGGCCGGCGGTGGCGGTGATCTGGATCCAGCTGGTGTAGAGGCCGCGCTTGCCCGGAGGCGCGTGCTCGGCGACGTAGGTGGCCGCGCCGCCGTACTCGCCGCCCAGGGCCAGGCCCTGCACGAGCCGCATGAGGATCAGCAGGATAGGGGCGGCGACGCCGATGGTCGCGTAGCTGGGCAGCAAGCCGACGACGAAGGTCGACAGGCCCATCAGCAGCATGGTGACGAGGAAGGTGTTCTTGCGGCCCCAGAGGTCGCCCAGGCGCCCGAAGACGATGGCACCGAACGGGCGGACCGCGAAGCCGGCGGCGAAGGCCAGGAGGGCGAAGATGTAGCCCGTGACCTCGTTCACGCCCGAGAAGAAGTGGGCGGTGATGAAGCCGGCGAGCGAGCCGTAGAGGTAGAAGTCGTACCACTCGAACACGGTGCCCACGGACGCGCCCGCGATCACCATCGCATTGCCGCCGCCCTTCGCCGGAGCCTGCTCCGTCGCCGCCATGCCCGCCCTCCCAAGGCCTATTCGTTGGGAGGACCGTAGGAGGTTCTGCCGAAGCTAGGCAATCACCCTTCGCGCGGCACGTCAGTCCTTCTCGCCGAGCTCGCCGGTGGCGCGCTGGAGGTAGTTGGGCTCGCCCAGGCTCTTCAGCAGGGAAAGCTCGGTCTCGAGAAAGTCGATGTGCTCCTCGGTGTCGTCGAGGATTTCGACCAGCACCTCGCGGGAGATGAAGTCGTTGGTCTCTTCGCACAGCTTGATCGCCTCGATCTGGGCGATGCGGCCGCGCACTTCGACGCCGAGGTCGGCGGCCAGGCACTCGCCGACCGTCTCGCCGATCGAGAGCTTGTGCAGGTCCTGCAGGTTGGGCAGGCCGTCCAGGAAGAGGATGCGCTTGATGAGCTTGTCGGCATGCTTCATCTCGCCGATCGACTCTTCGTAGGTGATCTTCCCGAGCTTCGCGAAGCCCCAGTTCTCGTACATCCGCGCATGCAGATAGTACTGGTTGATCGCGGTCAGCTCATTGGTGAGCACCGCGTTCAAGAGCCGGATGATCGCCTTGTCGCCTTGCATCGCCGTGCCTCCGTCCAGATCACTGAACGCGGGAATGCCTGCCGCGATGCGCCAGGTCAAAGCCTATGTCTGCAAGTGATTTGCGGTCGCCAAGAAATCCGCAGTTTTCGCTGCGAATGACTTTCGGTTGCTGAAAAAGCTGAAGTTTCGGGCCTATTCGGCGGCGTACTTCAGCGCCTCGCGCTCCTCGTCCAGCATCTTGCGCATATCGCAGACGCAGCGCGCGCACTGGGCTTGGGAATCGCAGGCCTTGAAGATCTGAGCAGGACGGCTGGCGCCGGCCGCGATGGCGGCTCGAACGTCGCGTTCGCGGATGCCGTTGCAATTGCAGACGTACATGTGGCGCGAGGGCTCCTGCCTGTCGGTTTCGATCTAACCATATGAGAACGCCTTTGCAAGTCATTCGCATTTGATCTGGATCAAATGGATTGGATCACGATCGTGCGATGATGCTTATTGGCGAAGCTCCCGGCCGCCTCGGGGGCGCCCACACTGAGGATCGGTGACGGCATGGACCTGGATGCGCTCCTGCTGTCGCGCCTGCAGTTCGCGTTCACCATCGCGTTCCACATCATCTTCCCGAGCTTCACGATCGGGCTCGCCAGCTTCCTGGCCGTCCTCGAGGGGCTGTGGCTCTTCACCAAGCGGGACGTCTTCAAGACGCTCTATCTGTTCTGGGTGAAGATCTTCGCCCTGTCGTTCGGCATGGGCGTCGTCTCCGGTGTGGTGATGAGCTACCAGCTCGGCACCAACTGGAGCGTCTTCTCGACCATCGTCTCGCCGGTGATCGGCCCGGCCTTCGCCTTCGAGGTCCTTACCGCCTTCTTCCTCGAGGCGAGCTTCCTGGGCGTGATGCTGTTCGGCTGGCGGAAGGTGGGGCCCCGGCTGCACTTCACCGCCACGGTGATGGTGGCGATCGGCACCCTGATCTCGGCCTTCTGGATCATCTCGGCCAATTCCTGGATGCAGCATCCGACCGGCTTCGCGCAGATGCCCGACGGCACGCTCAGGGCCGTCGACTGGATGCAGGTGATCTTCTCGCCGACCTTCCCCGAGCGGTTCACCCACATGGTCTTCGCCGCCTACCTGACCACCGCCCTGGTGGTCGGCGCCGCCTCGGCCTGGCGGTTGCTCAAGTCGCGGGACGAGCCGGAGTCGCGGATCGCGCTGCGGATGGCGATCGGGATGTTCGCCATCGTGGCGCCGCTGCAGCTGGTGGTGGGCGATCTGTCAGGCAAGGAGGTGCTGGAGGTGCAGCCCGCCAAGCTCGCCGCCATCGAGGCGTTCTGGGAGACACGCACCGAACAGCCCTTCCACATCGCCGCCTGGCCCGACCGGGCGGCCGAGAAGAACCGGTGGGAGATCTCGATCCCGAAGATCGGCAGCTGGATCACCGCCGGCGACAGCGCCGCCGAGATCAGGGGCCTGAAGAGCTTCGCGCCCGAGGACCGGCCGCCGGTGGCGATCGTCTTCTGGGCGTTCCGGGTGATGGTCGGACTGGGCCTCGCCATGATCGCACTGGGCCTGACCGGCGCATTCCTGATCTGGCGCACGCGTGGTCCCGAGCACTTCCGGCCCTACCTCTGGGCTTGCGTGGCCATGGGACCCGCCGGCTTCGTGGCGGTGATCTCGGGCTGGATCGTCACCGAGGTCGGCCGCCAGCCCTACGTCGTCTATGGCGTCCTCCGCACCGCCGATGCGGTCTCGCCAGTGGGGGCCGGCCAGGTCTCGGCGTCGCTGCTGGCTTTCCTGCTGGTCTACGCCGTCGTGTTCAGCGTGGGCGCGCTCTATATCCTGCGGCTGATCGCGGCGGGACCGCAGCCGCCGGAAGCGCCCGACACCGAGCCGCCGATCAAACCCCGTCCGCCGGGCTATGCGCTAGGTGCGGCGCCCGATCCCGCCGAGCGCGAAGAGGGGACGCGCTCATGAGCCTTGACCTGCCGCTGATCTGGGCCGGGATCATCGCGACGGCCGTGCTGATGTACGTGCTGCTGGACGGCTTCGACCTGGGAATCGGGATCCTGTTCCCCTTCGCCGGCTCACCCCAGGAGCGGGACGTGATGATGGACACTGTCGCCCCCGTCTGGGACGGCAACGAGACCTGGCTGGTGCTGGGCGGCGGCGGCCTGTTCGCCGCCTTCCCGGCCGCCTACGGCGCGCTGATGCCGGCGCTGTACATCCCCATCATCCTGATGCTGCTGGCGCTGATCCTGCGGGGCGTCGCCTTCGAGTTCCGGCTGCGGGGCCGCAGGCGCGGCAAGCGCTTCTGGACGGCGGCCTTCGCCGGCGGATCGCTGGCGGCGACGCTGGCGCAAGGGTTGGTCCTGGGCGGCTTCATCCAGGGGGTGACGATCGAGAACGGCCAGTTCGCCGGCGGGCCGTTCGACTGGCTGACGCCCTACACCCTGCTGGTCGCGGCGGGCCTGGCGGCCGGCTACGTGCTGCTGGGCGCCTGCTGGCTGATCTGGAAGACGGAGGACGAGCTGCACGGCCGCGCCCGGCGCTGGGCCTGGATCGCGGCGGCGGCCACCGCGGGCCTGCTGGCGGCGGTAAGCCTGGCGACGCTGTTCGTCCATCCGCGCATCGCGTCCCGGTGGGGCTTCGAAGGCGGCGCCTTCGACCTCGGCGAGCTCCTCCCGCTGCTGGCGATCCCGGCGGTGGGGTTGCTGGGCCTGGCGGCGGTGGTGATCGGCCTGCGGCGACACTCCCACGGGTGGCCGTTCCTGGGCGCCTTCACGATCTTCCTGTCCGGCTATCTGGGGCTGGCGATCAGCTTCTTCCCGAACATCGTGCCCTACGACATGACCTTCCGCCAGGCGGCCTCGGCCGACAATGCGCTGGGGCTGATGCTGGTGGGCGTGGCGATCCTGCTGCCGGCGATCCTCGGCTACACCGTCTGGGTCTACTGGATCTTCCGCGGCAAGGTGGGCGCCGATGCCGGCTATCATTGAGCCGCCGCCCGAGGCCGACGCGCCGCTGCCGCCGCTCTGGAAGCGGCTGGCCTGGTTCGTCGGCCTGGCGGTCGCGGGCACGCTGACCACGGCGTGCGTCGCCTACGCCTTGAAAGCCCTGCTGAAGTAGGGTCTAGGGCCGTCATGGCCGAACCGCTCTGCCGTCTCTACCTGATCACCCCGCCCCGGCTGGACGACCTGGCCGGCTTCGGCCGCAGCCTGGCGCAGGCGCTGGACGCCGGCGACGTCGCCGCCCTGCAGATCCGGCTGAAGGACGTCCCCGACGAGGTCATCGCGGCGGCCGTGGACGCCCTGACGCCGATCTGCGCCTCGCGCGGCGTGGCAGTGATCCTCAACGACCGTCCGGACCTGGCGGCCCGCCTGGGCTGCGACGGCGTGCACGTCGGCCAGGACGACGCGAGCTGCGCCGAGGCGCGGCGCATCGTCGGCAATGAGCGGATGGTCGGCGTCACCTGCCACGACAGCCGACACCTGGCGATGGAAGCCGCCGAGGCGGGGGCCGACTATGTGGCGTTCGGGGCCTTCTTCCCGACAACGACCAAGGATGCCAGCACACGCGCCGAGCCCGAGATTCTGTCGATCTGGCAGGAGACGATGGAGATCCCCTGCGTCGCCATCGGCGGGATCACCGTCGAGACGGCGCGCGAACTCGCTCGCGCCGGGGCGGATTTCCTGGCGGTGTCGGCCGGCGTCTGGAGCCACGGCGGAGGTCCCGCGGCCGCCGTCGCTGAGTTCAACCGCGAGATCGCGGCGGGGATCGCCGAGCGGGGCTAGTTCGGTCCGCGCGGAAAGGCCGGCACGCCTTCGGGAACGCAGACGGACGGATGCCTGTGGTCGGTCCAGATGTAGCGCCCGGGATCGGGTAGCGTCGGGTCCGCCAGGGCGCCGCCTGAGACAAGCACCGTCCCGGGGCGCGCCTGCGCCGTCCACCAGACGGTCGAGCCGCACGTGGGGCAGAACTGGAAGTCGATGGCGTTGCCGCTTTCGGCGACGCGGCGATAGGTGCGATGCTCGCCGCTGCGGCCTTGCACCTGGCTCTCCGCGAAGAAGACCGTGACGCCGAAGAACGAGCCCGTGCGCCGCTGGCACGCCTCGCAACAGCAGTTGGAGACCAGGCTCGGCTCGCCCTTCACGGCGATCGACATCTGGCCGCATTGGCATCGCGCACTGCGGGTCTTTAAGGTGTCCATTCGCGCAGTTTGGGCGTGCGCCTTGCTTTGCCGCAACCTCGCCACTAGGTTCCGCCGCCCATGATCGCCCAATCCGCCCTGCTGAAAGTGATGAGCGACGCCGCGCGCAAGGCCGCGCGCGGGCTCAATCGCGACTTCGGCGAACTCGCCGAGCTGCAGGTCGCCAAGAAGGCGCCCGCCGACTTCGTTTCCGCCGCCGACCTCAAGGCCGAACAGGTGCTGTTCGAGGCCCTGAGCAAGGCCCGCCCCGGCTACAGCTTCTGGGGCGAAGAGCGGGGGATGATCGAGGGGACCGACAAGACCCACACCTGGATCGTCGACCCGCTGGACGGCACCACCAACTTCCTGCACGCGATCCCGCACTTCGCCATCAACATCGCGCTGGAGCGCGAGGGCGCCGGCGTGGTGGCCGCGGTGACCTACAACCCCGCCACGAACGAGCTGTTCTGGGCCGAGAAGGGCAAGGGCTGCTACGTCAACGACAAGCGCCTGCGCGTCGCGGCCCGACAGCGGCTGGACGAGTCGGTGCTGGCCACCGGCATCCCGTTCCTGGGCCACGGCCAGCACGCCAAGTTCCTGAAGGAGCTGCACCAGGTCAGCCAGCGGGTGGCGGGCGTGCGCCGCTTCGGCTCGGCGGCCCTGGACCTCGCGTGGGTCGCGGCAGGCCGCTACGACGGCTACTGGGAACGCGACCTCAAGGCCTGGGACCTTGCGGCCGGCGTGCTGTTGGTCACCGAGGCCGGCGGCAAGGTGACGGACGCCGAGGGCGGCGAGGACATGCTGAAGGCGGGCTCGATCGTCGCGGGCAACCTCGACATCCATCCGCTGCTGCTGGAACGCCTGCAGATCGCCGCGAAGTAGCAGCTGTCACAAAGACGGCTAAGGTGCGGGCATGATCACCCGCCGCACCCTTGCTCTGACAGGCCTTGCACTGGCTGCGACGCCGGCCCTGGCCCAGCCCCAGACGCTGACGAAGACGCGACCCATCGTCATCGCCCACCGCGGCGCGAGCGGCGAGCGGCCTGAGCACACGCGGCTGGCCTATGAGCTGGCCATCGCGCAGGGCGCCGACTTCATCGAGCCGGACCTCGTGCCGACCAAGGACGGCCATCTGGTCGCCCGCCACGAGAACGAGATCGGCGGCACGACGGACGTCGCCAAGCGGCCGGAGTTCGCCGGGCGCAAGGCCACCAAGACCATCGACGGGGCTCCAGTCACCGGCTGGTTCACCGAGGACTTCACGCTCGCCGAGCTGAAGACGCTCAGGGCCCGCGAGCGGCTGCCGCAGCTGCGGCCCGGGAGCGCGAAGTTCGACGGCCAGGACGTGATCCCGACCTTCGAGGAGGTGGTGCGCCTCGCCAAGGCGAAGGGCGTCGGCGTCTATCCTGAGATGAAGCACCCGACCTACTTCGCCGGGATCGGCCGGCCGCTGGAGGCGCGGCTGGCGGACGCGCTGAAAACGGCGGGCCTGAACAGCGCCTCGGCCAAGGTCTTCGTGCAGTGCTTCGAGGTCGCGCCGCTGAAGACGTTCGGCAGGCTATCGAAGGCGCGGCGGGTGTTCCTGGCCTCGGCCGACGGCGGGCCGGCGGACCGGCCGAACACGACCTACGCCTCGCTGATGACGCCGCAGGGGCTGAAGGAGATCGCCGGCTTCGCCGAAGGGCTGGGGCCCGAGTGGTCGTGGGTGATCCCCGTCGTGGACGGCACGCCGAGCATCAATCCCGGCATCGTCGGACCGGCCCATGACGCGGGCCTGCTGGTCCACGCGTGGACGGTGCGGGCCGAGAACGCCTTCCTGCCGCCGGCGCTACGCTCGGCCGGCGGCCCGGCGGCGCACGGCGATTACGACCTCGTGCTGAACGAGCTGTTCTGCCGGGGCGTCGACGGGGTGTTCAGCGACTTCCCCGGCCTGGCGGTCAAGGCGCGCGGACGCGGCTGCGTCTACGAGCCGGACGAAACGCACTAGGCGGCGGCGCCGAACTGCAAGGCGGCGAGCCGGGCGTAGAGGCCCTTCTTCGCCACCAGCTCGGCGTGGGTCCCCTGCTCGACCACCCGGCCTTCGTCCATCACCACGATGCGGTCGGCCTTGAGAACGGTCGCCAGCCGGTGGGCGATGACGAGTGTGGTGTGGCCCTCCATCGCCTGGTCGAGGGCGTGCTGGACGAGTTGTTCGTTCTCGGCGTCGAGGGCGCTGGTGGCCTCGTCGAGGAGGAGGACGGGCGCGCCGCGCACCAGGGCGCGGGCGATGGCCAGGCGCTGGCGCTGGCCGCCGGACAGGCTGCGGGCGCGCTCGCCGACCGGGGTCTCCACGCCCTGCGGCAGGGCCTCCAGGAAGCCCTCGGCGTGAGCGGCGCGGACGGCGGCGGCGACCTCGGCCTCCGAGGCCTCGGGGCGGCCGAAGCGGACGTTCTCGCGCGCCGAGCCGGAGAACAGCGGGCTCTCCTGGGCGACGAGGGCGAGGCGGCTGCGGACCGCGACGGGATCGGCGTCGCGCAGGTCGACGCCGTCCAGGCGCACGGTCCCCGTGTCGGGATCGTAGAAGCGCAGCAGCAGGCGGAAGACCGTGCTCTTGCCGGCGCCCGAGGGGCCGACGAGGGCGACCCGCTCGCCGGGCTTCACGTGCAGAGAGAAGCCCTTGAGCGCCGGGAGCTCGGGCCGGCCGGGATAGGCGAAGGTGACGGCCTCGAAGGCGACCTCGCCGCGCGGCGGCTCGGGCAGGGCCACGGGATCCGCAGGCGCGGCGACGGCGGGCCGGGCATCGAGCAGATCGCCCACACGTTCCATGGCCCCGGCGGCCTTCTGGACGTCGCCCCAGGTCTCGCCCAGCGCGCCGACGGCGCCGGCGGCGATCACCGACAGGAAGGCGAACTGGAAGAGCGTGCCCCAGCTCATCTCGCCGCGCAGGCCGGCGTGCACGCCCAGCTGGAAGACGGCGACGATGCCGCCGAAGACGAGCGCGATGACGAGGGCGGTCATCACCGCCCGCGCGGTCATCCGCCGCACCGACAGCCGGAAGGACTGTTCCACCGCGTCCCCGAAGGTGGCGGCGGCGGCGGCCTCGCGCCCGAAGGCCTGGACGGTCTCCAGCGCATCCAGGCTCTCGCCGGCGTGGCCGACGGCGCCGGCGAAGCGGTCCTGGGTGGTGGCGGTGAGCTGCCGCACCTTGCGACCGAACAGGAACATCGGGGCCAGCACGACCGGGAAGGACAGCAGCACGAGGCCGGTCAGCTTGGCGCTGACCACCATCAGCATGATCAGGGCGCCGATCAGCATCAGCAGGTTGCGGATGGCGACCGAGATTGAGGTGGCCAGCAGGTTCTCGACGATGGCGATGTCGGTCGTCAGGCGCGACAGCACCTCGCCCGTGCGGGTCTTCAGGAAGAAGGCCTGATCGAGGGTGAGGATGTGGGCGTAGACGGCCTTGCGCAGGTCGGCGACGGCGCGCTCGCCCAGCTTGGTGACGAAGAAGTAGCGGAGCGCCGAGGACAGCGCCAAGGCGATGGCGACCGCGCCCACCAGCAGGAACCAGCGGTCGACGCTGTCGCCGGTCGCGCGGTTCGAGGTCAGGTGGTCGACCAGCAGCCGGATGGCGCCCGACATCCCCAGGGTCGCCGCCGTGGCGGTGATCAGGAAGACGGCGGCCCAGCTGGCGTCGCCCCAGTGGGCCGCGATGTAGGGCAGGAGCCGGCGCAGCGCGCCGACGTTGCGGCTGCGGCCCCGCCGGTCGGCGGCCTCGGCCAGGTTCTGAGCCAGGGTCTGGCCCGCGCTGGGCCTTCCCGGAGCCGAAACCGCCGGCGCCGAAATCTCTGGCGTCCCCGGTTCACTCATCGGGGCTCACTCATGCCGCAACACCTTGCAATCCCGGCGGGCTTTCTCTATACGCCCGGCTTCCTTTTGGCCGCCCTCGCCGGCGGCCGTTCCAATTTGGCCGCTGTTCGAGGTGGCCGCTCCTTTACGTCAGGCGCCGACGCGATGAAACAGGACATCCACCCCGACTACCACTTCATCACGGTCGTGATGACGGACGGCACCACCTACAAGACCCGTTCGACCCTCGGCAAAGAGGGCGACACCCTGAACCTCGACATCGACCCGAAGACCCACCCGGCGTGGACGGGCGGCGGCCACCAGCTGCTGGACCGTGGCGGTCGCGTGTCGCGCTTCAACGCCAAGTTCGGCGCCTTCACCCGCAAGTGAGCCGCTGAGAGCGGACTCATCCCCGCGTAGGCGGGGATCCAGGGTTCCTGAAGTTTCCGAAGCGCCGCGGGGCGACCCGCGGCGCTTTTCGTTTGCGCGCTTGCCTAACTCATAGCCACAGAGTTATACGTCAACTCATAGCCGTGGAGTTATGAGTGCCTGGCACCGACGACCTGTTCCGGACCCTCGCAGACCCGACGCGCCGGGCGCTGTTCGAGCGGCTGTGCCGGGAGGGCGAGCAGACCGTTGGCGCGCTGACGGCCCAGGCTGGGGTTTCGCAGCCGGCGGTGTCCAAGCACCTGGCCGTGCTGAAGCACGCGGGGCTGGTGCGCGACCGCCAGGCCGGCCGGCAGACCCACTACAGCGCGGACATCAGGGCGCTGGCGCCGCTGGTCGACTGGACCCGTGAGCTGGCGGGGTTTTGGGAGCGCAAGTTCGACGAGCTCGAGGACCTGCTGAGGAGGATGGACCAGTGAGCCAGGCCGAGACCGACGTGCTGTCGGTGGTGGTGGAGCGCGAGATGCCGTTCCCGCCCGAGAAGATCTGGCGCGCGCTCACCCAGCCGCACCTGATGGCCGAATGGCTGATGAAGAGCGACTTCCGGCCGGAGGTGGGCCACGGCTTCAACTTCGAGGCCTCGTGGGGCGTACTGGACTGCGAGGTGCTCGAGGTCGAGCCGCAGCGGACGCTGGCCTACACCTGGAACGGCCTGGGGCTCGTCAGCACCGTGACCTGGACGCTGGAGCCCAGCGCCCGCGGCACGCGGCTGCGGATGGAGCAGGTGGGCTTCAAGCCCGACCAGCAGCTGGCCTACCGCGGCGCGACCGCCGGCTGGCCGCGGTTCTTCGACAGCCTCGCCGAGCTGCTCGGCAAGATCGACTAGAGGGAGGACGCTCATGACCTGGAACGCCCGGATCCGTCAGATCCATCGCTGGCTCTCGATCCTGTTCGTGCTGGCGGTGATCGCCAATATCGCGGCGCTGGCGATGGGCTCGCAGGCGACGTGGATCGGCCTGATGGCGCTGGTCCCGCTGATCCCGCTGATGATCACCGGGCTCTACATGTTCGCCCTGCCCTATCTGCGGCGGGCGTCGTGACGAAGCTGCTGGCGGGCGGCAATCCGCAGATCGCCAAGGGCCATGGCGAGGCGCCGATCCAGGCCTATATCGCCGCCACGCCCGGGTGGAAGCAATCGGTTGTGAGGCAGCTGGACGAGCTGGTGACGAAGGCCGTCCCCGACGTGCGCAAGGCGGTGAAGTGGAACTCGCCGCTGTACGGCGCCCCGGACCAGGAGGGCTGGTTCCTGAGCTTCCACGGCTACGACCGCTACGTGAAGGTGGCTTTCTTCCGCGGGGCGCAGCTGGATCCGGTTCCGCCGGTCGGCTCGAAGACACCTTCGGCGCGGTACTGGCATGTGCACGAGAGCGACGTCCTCGACGAGGCGCAGTTCACGTCGTGGGTGAAGCAGTCGGCGAAGCTGCCCGGCGAGAAGATGTGAGGAGGACGCCATGAGCACTGCCGAGATCGACGCGAAGATCGCGGGGCTTGGCGACTGGCGGGGGGAGACCCTGGCCCGGATGCGCGGCCTCATCCAGGAGGCCGTGCCAGGCGTCGTCGAGACCGTGAAGTGGGGCGGGACGCCTGTCTGGGAGGACGCCGGCATCCTCTGCACCGGCGAGACCTACAAGAAGGTGGTGAAGCTGACCTTCGCGAAGGGCGCATCGCTGCCCGATCCGGCGGGGCTGTTCAATTCGAGCCTGGACGGCAACACCCGCCGGGCCATCGACATCCCCGAGGGGGCCAGCGTGGACGCCGCCGCGTTCAAGGCGCTGGTGGCGGCTGCGGCCGAGCTGAACCGGGCGAAGAAGGGGTAGGCAAGCCTGGGTCCCCGCATGCGCGGGGATCAGCGCCGACCTAGCTGCCGAAGGCGCTCTTCAGGCGGTCGAGGTGGTTCAGGACCGCGTTGGCCGGCGCGGGCGCGTCGGCGCTTTCCACGTACATGCGGCGGTCCAGGTGGCGGACGCGCTCGTAGAGGCGTTCGGCCCGGTCCAGCAGGATGAGCAGCGGGGCCGGCAGGTCCTCGGCGCCGTCGCCGGCCTCGCGGGCGTGTTCCTCCGAGAGGCGGTAGCGGTCTTCGCAGGCCGCGGTCGGCGGCATGTCGCCCTCGCGCACGGCGCGCTGGACGAGCAGCCAAGAGGCCACCTGCATCAGCCGGGTGGTGAGGCGCATGCTTTCGGAGGCGTAGGCGAGCGCGGCGTTGCGGGACAGCAGCTTGGATTCCTGACGGCCGGCGCCGTCGAGATACGAGGCGGTCTCCTCGACCAGCTCCATGCCTTCCTGGAAGGTGCGCTCGAACAGCTCGGACCTGGCGAAGTCCTGGATGACGGCGGCCCGCCATTGGGGCCCCGGCTGCGCGGCGAAGGCGTTGGTCTCGGACATCTGGTCTTCAGCTCTTTTCGCGGTCTGGCCGCTTTTGATCCGTACAATGCCGCAGCGTGCAACCGCCGTGCCATCCGCGGGGCAGCGGCGAAACGGCGCGGCAGTGCTTACTCCAACTCTAGGCCCGAGGTGAGAACAGCGCGTCGGCGGCGGCGCGGCCCGCGCGTTTCCGATCGAGCTGAGCCCTGACGCGGGCGATCTCGGACTGAAGCACCTCGATACGCTCTTCGAGTTCGGCCGCGCCGTAGAGCTCCAGGTCCTCGCGAACCGCCTCCGCCAGCCGTTGGCCGCGGCCGATCCGAACGTCAGCAGGCTCTTCCATCGCCTGTCTCTCCCTTTCGGCCCCCGACAATGGGCGCTATCCAACCGCGCAAAGGCCGCCTGCGCAAGTTTGGAGCGTCGTATGACCGTCACGGACATGACTGCCATCGCCATCGAAGGCGGTAAGGGACCCGCGGCGGCGCTGACGCCAACTACGGCGCCAAGGCCGACCCCAAAGGCGGGCGAGATCCTGATCCGGGTACGGGCGGCGGGCGTGAACCGGCCCGACATCGTCCAGCGCAACGGCTTCTATCCGCCGCCGCCCGGCGCGCCCGAGACGCTGGGCCTGGAGGTGGCCGGCGAGGTGGTGGAGGCCGTGCCCGCCAACGGCGGCCGCTGGAAGCCGGGCGACCGGGTCTGCGCCCTGCTGGGCGGCGGCGGCTATGCGGAATACGCGGTCTGCGACGCCCGACATGCGCTGCCCATCCCCGACGGGCTGTCGTTCGAGGAGGCGGCGGGGCTGCCGGAAACCGTGTTCACCGTCTATGCCAACGTCTTCGAGCACGGCGGGCTGAAGGCCGGTGAGACGCTGCTGCTGCACGGCGCGACGTCCGGCATCGGGACCACGGCGATCCAGATGGCCAAGGCGGCCGGCGCCCGTGTGATCGCCACGGCTCGCGGCGGCGACAAGGCGCGAACGGCGCTGGAGCTCGGCGCCGATATGGCGGTGGACGCCTCCGGCCAGGACTTCGCCGAGGCCGCCAAGGCGGACGGCGGCGTCGACGTGGTGCTGGACATGGTCGGCGGCGACTATTTCGCCAAGAACCTGGACGCCCTGAAGACCGGCGGGCGGATCGTCTATATCGCCGCCCAGGCCGGCGGCGAGATCAGCGTGCCGATCTTCCGGATCATGCAGAAGCGGGCGGTGATCACCGGCTCGACGCTGCGCCCGCGCGACGCCGACGAGAAGGCCCGGCTGGCGGCCGAGGTGGAGCGGGTGGTCTGGCCGTGGATCGCGGCGGGCAAGGTGCGGCCGCAGGTGGACCGGACGTTCCCCCTGGCCGAGGCCGCCGCCGCACACGCGCACCTGGAAGGCGGGGCGCACGTGGGCAAGGTCATCCTCACCGCCTAGTGGCGGAAGACGCCCATCATCATCGGCTTGGCGAAGACGGCGGGCGCCGCCTTCGGCCGGACGTCGGGGACGAGGGCGCCCAGATCCGCACAGGCGTTCAGGGTGGCGTTCAGCATCTGGGCGGCGATGCCCGGGTCGACCGGCCGGATCGATCCCTCGGCGATGCCGTCCGAGATCATCGAGGCGAAGCGGTCGGAGACGCGGTTGGCGTGCTCGACGGTGACGCGTCGCATCTGTTCCGGCAGCGCGGTGAGCGCCGAGGTGCGCAGCAGCGGGCCGTGGTCCGACAGCTGGAACTCGCACAGCGCAGCGGCGCACGAGCAAAGGCGGTCCCACTCGCTGCCGGGCAGTTCCTGGGCCAGACGCTGGCCGCGGCGCATGACCTCGAACGTGCGCTCGAAGCAGGCGACCACCAGGTCGTCCTTGGCGTCGTTGTGGTGGTAGAAGCTGCCCTTGGTGACGTTCAGCTCGGCCGAGATCTTGTCGACCGAGGCGCCGCGGTATCCCCGCCGGTTGATCAGCTTGGTGGCGGCGAGCAGGAAGGTTTCGCGGGCCAGTTCCGGCCCCTCCCGAGCGGCCAGTTCCTCCATGCGGATCGGCTGCGGCGTCCAGGCGTCGGCCTCGGTGGCGACGCCGTGGATCAGGATGTCGTGCATCCGATCGCGGACGCGGGGGTAGTCCTCGGGATCGTACTTCGGCAGCCAGTTGTGGGCCCAGAAGAGCTGCTCCAGCAGCATGCGGGTGCGCGCCGTGCGGCGGCCGCGGGACATCCAGGCCAGGTCCGGCGCGTCGAAGATCTGGCGCACCTTGCGGAACAGGCGGCCATAGGCGACCGACACCTCCTCGCGCCGCGGCTCGTTCAGCGCCCGCATGTCGGAGATCACGGGCAGCGGCGGGGCGTCCTCCACCACCGTCTGGCGCATGCGCTCGAAATAGAGGGTCAGCAGCTCGTGCAGCCGTTCCGCAGGCGCGGCCTTGGCGACGGCGCGCTCGGCCATCTCGATATAGGCCTCGATACCCCGGGTGATGACCGCCGCGGCCAGGTCGTCCTTGCGCTTGAAGTAGTAGGTGACGCTGGTCGTCGAGAGGTCGACCGCGGCCGCGGCGTCGGAGAGGGTCAGCCCCTTCACGCCCTTACGATTGAGGATGCGGGTGGCCGCATCCAGGATGGCTTCGCGCTTGCGTTCGAACCGGTCCGTCGATCGCGCCGCCGCGCCGCGTTGAGCCATGGACTATGTTACTCCCCTGAAACGCCTTTCTGCCTCGGAAACAGCTCAGGCGCAAAGGGGTCACCTAACGTCAGCCCACGGGTGATCGGCGATCAGGTCGAGGCGAACGGATAGGGCGAGATCGACTTCGTGAAGTCGTCGACCGTCAGGGTGCGGGTGATCGGCTCGGCCGCGCGTTGCGGGCAGGCGGGGCGTTCGCAGATCCGGCAGGCCGGCCCGATGGCGGTGGCGACCGGCTCCCTCAGGTCCAGGCCGCGGGAATAGACCAGCCGTTCGGCGTACTTCAGCTCGCAGCCCATGCCGACGGCGAGCTCGGAATCTTCGCCGGCGTGCGGCGTGGCGATGCGGGACACGGTACGCGATAGCGTAAAGTAGCGCTGGCCGTCCGGCGTCTCGATCACCTGGGTGACGATGCGGCCGGGCGTGCGGAAGCTGGAGTGGATGTTCCAGCGCGGGCAGGCGCCGCCGAACCGCGAGAACGGGAAGGTGCCGCCAGCGAAGCGCTTGGAGATGTTCCCGGCTGAATCCACACGGACCATGAAGAACGGCACGCCGCGCGCGCCGGGCCGCGAGAGCGTGGTCAGCCGGTGGCAGGCCTGTTCGTAGGAGACCCCGAAGCGCGCGCGGATCAGTTCAAGGTCGTAGCCCGTCCGTTCGGCCGCTTCGTGGAAGGCCTGGTAGGGCATCAGCTGGGCGGCGGCGAGATAGTTGGCGAGGCTGACCTTGACCAGCGCCCGCGTCGGACGGTCCGGCGGGCCGGCGCGGTCGGCAAGCGCGTTGAGAAGTTCGCCGTTCTCCAGCACCGCCAGCTGGTAGGCGAGCGCGAAGGCGCGGCCGGCGCCCGTGAGCACCTCGGACAGGAACAGACGCTTGCGGTGGTAGTCGAAGCGCCGGACGCTTTCCGGCAGCACTTCCACCGGCACGACGCGGACCTGCACCTTATGCCGTTCCAGCAGGCGGGCGCGGGCGGCGGCGGCGAACTCCTGCGGCTCGGGCGCCAGCTCGGCGAGCAGGCGGTCGGCCGCGTCCTCGAGCTCGCCGAAGTAGTTCTTCTGGGCCTGGATATAGTCGCGCACCCAATCGGACGGCGTGACCACCGAACTCTCGAAGGCGCCCTCCTCCGGACGGGCCGCGTAGCCCAGCTCGCCCAGGCGGCGCTGGTCGAGGTAGGCGCGGTAGAGGCGCACGATGGCTTCGGAGACGCCGGGGGCGCTATCGGCCACCTCGCCGATCTCGTGGCGCGCGACCCCAAGGTCCCGGAACAGCTGGTCGGAGAAGACCTCGGCAAGGCCGGTGGCGCTGGTCGACTCCGGGTCCGACGCGAGCGTCTTGAGGTCCAGGTCGTAGGCCTCAGCCAGCCGCAACAACACCTGGGCGGTGACCGGCCGCTGGTTGCGCTCCAGCAGGTTCAGGTAGCTGGGCGAGACGCCGAGATCCTCGGCCATGCGCGTCTGGGTGAGGCCAAGGTCACGGCGCAGCCGCTTCAGCCGCGCGCCGAGGAACAGCTTCCGGTCGGTGGGTCCCAGCGCCATGGCTGTCTAGTTGTCACAGATTTACAACTTTGACAACGTACGACTGTGACAACACGGCCTTTTGCCTTCGCCGTAGCTCTCGACCCCCATGAAATTCAGGCGTTAGTGACCTCGACGGCTTGTCAAAGAGCCCCTCGCATCAGCTTGGAAGAGACACATGGCGTACCAGGACCACATCATCGAGATGAGCCAGCTCGTGAAGAGCAAGGGCGGCGCTTGGGACGGGATCGACGCCGAAGGCGTGGCCCGCATGCGCCTGCAGAACCGTTTCAAGACCGGCCTGGAGATCGCCAAGTACACCGCCGGCATCATGCGCGAGGACATGGCGGCCTATGACGCCGACCCGTCGCAGTATACCCAGTCGCTGGGCTGCTGGCACGGCTTCGTCGCCCAGCAGAAGATGATCGCGGTGAAGCGCCACTTCGGCACCACCAAGCGCCGCTACATCTACCTCTCCGGCTGGATGATCGCCGCCCTGCGCTCGGAATTCGGCCCGCTGCCCGACCAGTCCATGCACGAGAAGACCTCGGTGCCGGCGCTGATCGAAGAGATCTACACCTTCCTGAAGCAAGCGGACGCCCGCGAGCTGGGCGGCCTGTTCCGCGACCTGGACGCCGCGCGCGACGCCGGCGACGACGCCAAGGCCCAGGCGATCCAGGACAAGATCGACAACTTCGAGACCCACGTCGTTCCGATCATCGCCGACATCGACGCGGGCTTCGGCAACGCGGAAGCCACTTACCTGCTGGCCAAGAAGATGATCGAGGCCGGCGCCTGCGCCATCCAGATCGAGAACCAGGTCTCGGACGAGAAGCAGTGCGGCCACCAGGACGGCAAGGTGACCGTGCCGCATGAGGACTTCATCCAGAAGCTGCGGGCCGTGCGCTACGCCTTCCTGGAGCTGGGCGTCGACAACGGCATCATCGTCGCGCGAACGGACAGCCTGGGCGCGGGCCTGACCAAGCAGATCGCCGTCTCGAAGACGCCGGGCGACCTGGGCGACCAGTACAACAGCTTCCTCGATTGCGAGGAGATCGACGTCGCGCAGGTCGGCAACGGCGACGTGGTGATCAGCCGGAACGGCAAGCTGCTGCGTCCGAAGCGCCTGCCGTCGAACCTGTTCCAGTTCCGCGAGGGCACCGGCGTCGACCGCTGCGTGCTGGACTGCATCACCTCGCTGCAGAATGGCGCGGACCTGCTGTGGATCGAGACCGAGAAGCCGCACGTCGAGCAGATCGGCGCGATGGTCGACCGCATCCGTGAGGTCGTGCCGAACGCCAAGCTGGCCTACAACAACAGCCCGTCGTTCAACTGGACGCTGAAGTTCCGCGAGCAGGTCTTCGAGGCCTGGCAGAAGGACGGCAAGGACGTGTCGGCGTACGACAAGTCCAAGCTGATGAGCGCCGAGTACGACCAGACGCCGCTGGGCATCGAGGCGGACCAGAAGATCCGCAGCTTCCAGGCCGATGGCGCGAAGCGTGCGGGCATCTTCCACCACCTGATCACGCTGCCGACCTATCATACGGCGGCGCTCAGCACCGACAACCTGGCTAAGGAGTACTTCGGCGAGCAGGGCATGCTGGGCTACGTCCTGGGCGTCCAGCGCGAGGAAATCCGCAAGGGCGTCCCGTGCGTGCGGCACCAGAACATGTCGGGCTCCGACATCGGCGACGACCACAAGGAGTACTTCGCGGGCGAAGCGGCCCTGAAGGCCGGCGGCGTCCACAACACGATGAACCAGTTCGCCTAAGCGCAGGAGGAGGCGCCGGCTCTCGCGAGGGAGACCTCTTGCGGGTTGGGCGCCTGGAGAGACCATGATGACCAAGGAACGGTTCTGGGTCGTCGGCGGCGAGTACAGCTGTACGGCCTTCAAGTCCCTCAAGAGCGGCGCCCCCGAGGTGCTCGGCCCCTACGACAGCCGCGAGGAGGCCCGCGCGGCCTGGCGCAGCAAGTCGGACGAGACCCGCAGCTCGGCCACCGCCAAGTACGCGATCGCCACCGAGCATCTCGTACTGCCGAACTGATCGACTAGTATCTGTTGCCTGAAGGCTCCCCGCCCCTCTCTGAGGGCCCGGGCGGGGAGCCGGTTTTTTCTTCGCCCTCAAATTCCGGAGCATCCCCGATGTCGCTCGACCTCGAAACGCGGCCCGCCGTGCAGCTGACCCAACCGATCGAGGGCCGCGACGCCGAGGTGCTGACGCCCGAGGCGCTGGCGTTCCTGGCCGGGCTGCACCGCAAGTTCAACGACCGCCGCCTGGAGCTGCTGGCCCTGCGCGAAGAGCGGCAGACCCGCTTCGACGCCGGCGCCAAGCCCGACTTCCTGGCCGAGACGCAGGCCATCCGCGACGGCGACTGGAAGGTCGCGCCGATCCCCGCCGACCTGCTGGACCGGCGCGTTGAGATCACCGGCCCGGTCGACCGCAAGATGATCATCAACGCCCTGAACTCGGGGGCGCGGGTGTTCATGGCCGACTTCGAGGACGCCAGCTCGCCCACCTGGCGCAACATGATCGACGGCCAGATCAACCTGAAGGACCGCTGGGCCAACAAGATCGGCTTCACCGATCAGACCACCGGCAAGAGCTATGCGCTGAAGGACAAGGTGGCGACGCTGATCGTGCGGCCGCGCGGCTGGCACCTGCCGGAAGCCCACGCCCTGGTCGATGGCGAGGAGATGAGCGGCGGCCTGTTCGACTTCGGCCTCTACTTCTTCCACAACGCCAAGACGTCGCTGGCGGCCGGCTCGGGCCCCTACTTCTACCTGCCGAAGATGGAGAGCCATCTGGAGGCGCGGCTGTGGAACGAGGTGTTCGTTCACGCCCAGGAGGCGCTGGGCATCCCGAACGGCACGATCAAGGTCACGGTGCTGATCGAAACCCTGCCGGCCGCGTTCGAGATGGACGAGATCCTCTACGAACTGCGCGACCACATGGCCGGCCTGAACTGCGGCCGCTGGGACTACATCTTCTCGTTCATCAAGCGCCTGAAGGCCCAGCCCGACGCGCTGACCCCCGACCGGGCGGTCATGACGATGGGGCAGGCCTTCCTGCAGGCCTATTCGTTCAAGCTGATCCAGACCTGCCACCGCCGGGGCGCCTTCGCCATGGGCGGCATGGCGGCGCAGATCCCGGTGAAGGGCGACCCGGCGGCCAACGAGGCGGCCTTCGCCAAGGTGCGCGCCGACAAGGAGCGCGAGGCGACCAACGGCCATGACGGCACCTGGGTGGCGCACCCCGACCTCGTGCCCGTCGCCATGGAGGTGTTCGACCGGCTGATGCCTAGCCAGAACCAGCTCGACAAGCTTCGCGAGGACATCACCGTCACCCGCGAGGACATGCTGGCCGTCCACGCGGGCGAGCGGACCGAAGCGGGCCTGCGCGAGAACATCCGCGTCGGCGTCCAGTACATCGAGGCCTGGCTGCGGGGTCGCGGCGCGGTGCCGCTCTACAACCTGATGGAAGACGCCGCGACGGCCGAGATCAGCCGCACCCAGATCTGGCAGTGGCTGCGCCACGAGGCGGCGCTCAGCGACGGCCGGGCGGTGACGCCGGCGCTGCTGCGCGAGCTGACCGACCAGGAGATGGCGGGCCTGCGCCAGGTGCTGCCGGCCGAGGCCTTCGAGAAGGGCCGCTTCGCCGAGGCGCAGAAGATCTTCCTCGACATGTGCCTGGGCGAGACCCTGGAAGAGTTCCTGACTCTCCCGGCCTACCGGGTGCTGGACTAGCCGGATCGAACCCTTCTCCCCTTGCGGGAGAAGGTGACCCGCGATCGCGGGTCGGATGAGGGGTTTCCCGGCCGCGCCACGCAGGCAAGGGACAACCTGCGTAACGTCTCCGCGAGACCCCTCACCCGTCGTTTTCGAACCATTCCCGGCTCTTGTCGGTTGGTCGCCCTCAGATGAGGAGGTGACCACATGGGACTGCTTGATCAGATCGTCGGCGGCGCGATGCGCGGCGGCATGGGCGGCGCAGGCCGCGGCGGCATGGCCGGCGGAATGGGCGGCCCGCTGGCCGGCCCTCTGGGCGGGGTGCTCGGCGGCATGCTGGGCGGCGGTGCGCGCGGCGGCATGGGCAACAAGCTCGCCATGGGCGTGCTGGTGGCGCTGCTGGTGAAGGCGGCCCGCGACCACAGCCGGCCCGCGGAGGGCCGCAGCTTCGATAGCAATCAGGGCGCAGGCGGCGGGCTCGGGGGCCTGGGCGGGCTCCTGGGCGGTCTTGGCGGGGCTGGCGCGCTGGGCGGCCTCATCGGACAGCTGCAGCAGCGCGGGCTGAGCCAGCAGGCGAACTCCTGGGTGGGCAGCGGCCACAACGAGCAGGTGACGCCGCACCAGCTGGCCGATGCGCTGGGCGACGACACGATCCAGGCGCTCGAACAGCAGACCGGCATGCCGCGCGAGGCGCTGCTGTCAGAGTTGGCGCGCGAACTGCCCGAGGCCGTCCACCAGGCCACGCCGTCCGGCCAACTGCCCAACGATCAGGACCTGCACCGCCTGGTCGGCGGCTAGGCCTCAGTCCCGCGCCGGGGCCGCTTCGGCGCTCGGCGCGGGTCCGCGGCGCAGCAGGATCAGGCCCGCGCCCACGATGAGGCCGGCTCCGAGGATCACCGGCCCGCCGGGCAGGTCGCGGAAGACGAGAAAGCCGATGGCCATGGAGCCCAGCAGCTCGAGGTAGCTGAGCGGGGCCAGCGTCGAAGCTTCGGCGCGGCGATAGGCGTGCACCGCCAGGATGTGCGTGGTCACCCCGACCGCGGCCATGGCGGCGAACAGCCAGAGGTGGTCGGGACGCGGCGTCGTCCAGTTGAGCGCCGCTTGGGGCGCCAGCAGCACGACCCCCGTCAGGTACTGAAAGGCGAGCGTCTGGAAGGGCGCGGCGCCGCCGGCGATCTTGCGGGTCGTCACCTGGAAGCAGGCGAAACCGACGCCGGAGGCGAAGGCCAGCAGCAGGCCAGGGTCGGGCGGCGCGCCGCCCGGCTGGAGGATCACCAAGGCGCCGGCGACGCCGAGCGCCAGGCTGACCACCTTGAGGCTGGTGAACCGCTCCTTGAGCGCGGCGACGCCGAGCACGGAGGCGACGATCGGGCCGATGAAGTAGGCGCTGACCGCGTCGGCCAGCGGGATGCGGGCGACCGCCAGGTAGTAGAGCGTGGCCGACAGCAGCAGGAAGGCGACCCGCAGCAGGTGCAGGCCGCGCTGGCCCTGCGGGAAGATCGCTCGGCCATGCTGGCGCACGGCGATGGGCGTGACGATCAGCGAGGCGCAGAGGAAGCTGCACCAGCCGATCATCAGCGGCGAGTAGTGGGCCGACAGGAACTTCGCCAGCCCATCGACCGCCGGGATGATCAGCATGGCGAGCGACATCAGCAGGATGCCCTGCGTCCGCCCGTTCAGCCCGTGGAAGCCCCCCGCCAACGTCCGTCCCTCAGACGTCGGAGATCAGGCTGGATCCCGGCTTGCGCCGGGATGAGTCCGGCTTCGCCGGCTCATTTGCGGACCCAGCCGCCGCCGGCCGGCTTGTAGAACTCGCCCGGCTTCAGCCGCGTCTGGACGACGGTGTTGAAGGCCGAGGCGCCTGCGGCCTCGACGCTGACGCCGTTCTTGGCGGCCGCTTCGCGGTAGAGCTGGGCGCGGCCTGAGTTGATCTCGGCGACGGCGGCCTGCAGCGCGCTGTCCGACGAGGGCTTCACGAAGCCGAGGAAGCCGTCGGCCTGCTCGCCCACCGTTCCCGCCGCCTTGGCGGCGTCGACGGCGGCCTTGGCGTTCATCGCCTGGGCGACGACGGGGGTGGAGGACACGAGGGCGGCCAGGACGGCGGCGCCGATCGGGGCGGAAAGGCCCATGAGGTTCATAGCCATGTCTTCCTAGAACAGCTCGGGGTTCTTCTGGATGAGCGACTTCACGTCCTCATCCAGGCGCAGCCGGACGTCGGCGTCCAGCTTGGCGTAGATGTTGATCGGGGCGACCTCCACGCGGACGGTCGGCGTGCAGGCGGCGGCGCCGAGGAGCGCAACGGCTCCTGTGGCGGCGAGGGCCTGTCGGCGAAGGATCATCGCGGCGGTCTCCCTTTCATCGGCGCATCTTTGCACGGTCACGGCTGAACCGGGCCTGAACTGCGAAGCCTCTGGTACTCGGCGTAGTCGGCCAAGAGATCATCCAGGTTGAGTGTCGTGTCGAGGGTCAGGTTTACCCCAGTGCCCGACGGCAGCGGCAGCGGCTTGTCGAGGAAGCGGCGCTGGAGGAGCTCGATAAGGCCCAACCGGATCTCCTGCTTCTTCGGCGGATCGTGCTTGCCCACGATGTGGAAGAGCGCGTTCATCCGCCCCCCTTCGCGGCTGTCGAGGCGGACCGACAGCTGGTCGAAGGCCAGGTTCTCCATGGCCTGGTAGGCGAAGTCGGTGACCGCGGCGTTGGCCTGGGCCTGGTTCGGCATCGGCGCGCCGTCGGCCAGCACCTGCTGGGGGTCGGTGCTCACGCCGGCCAGGGCTGCACGCTGGATCGACAGGCGGCCGGGCTGGATGGCCTTGAGCTCGCCGCCGGTGATGCGCACCCGCTGGCCGACCGTCTCGAAGGGGATGCGGCCCGAGACCACGGCGTCGAACTCGACCTTGTCGCCGAACGGCGAGGCCTCGACGAGGTCGTGCAGCTGGACGCCTTCGAAGGCGAGAATGCCTTTACGCGTGGCGGCGGGATCGAGCGGGAGCTCGAGGCGCTCGACGGTTACGCGGCCGCCGCCGACCGCGGCCTCGCCGCCGGTGACAATCAGCTCGTCGTCCTTCAGCCCCACTTCGGCCTTGAGGCCGGTGATCGGGACCAGGGTGTCGAGGCGCTCGACGCTGACCACCTGGCCCGGCGCGGCGACGAGCGGCGCGAGGCTGGTGAAGACCAGCGTGCCGGAAAGGCCGGTGATCGGACCGGCCGGGCTGACGAAGTCGAGCCGCGGCACGGTGAGCGTGCCGGCGCTGATGCCGGCGACGGGGTTCCAGGCGAAGCCGCCTTCGAAGCGGGCCTGACCGGTCGCGGGCGAGCCGAGCGCGGCGGCGAGCGGCGAGACCTGGGCCGGCTGCAGGGCGCCCTCGGCGAAGGTCAGCAGGCCGGTGTCGATATCGACCTTGCCCTGGCCGGTGGGACCGTCGTGGACGAGGCTCGCGTGCGCGACGCGATGCGGTCCCGACGCGATGTCGAGGTCGGCGGTCCAGGCGTCGCGGCGGGCGCGCGCCGCGCCGGTGAGCGCCAGCGGATGGAAGCGGGCCTCGGGCGCGAGGTCCACCAGATGGGCGCGGTCAATGCGGGCGTCGGCATCGAGGCGGCCGCCCTTGAGGCCGAGCGCCACGGGGCCTGCGGCGTCGCGAGCGCCGGCCTGGAGGAAGGGCACGTTGGCCGAGGCCGCCTCCGCGCGCCCGGCGATCCGCCAGTCGCCGCCGGCCATTCGGAACATCGGCTCCGAGGCGGGACACAGGCGGCCGGACACCTTCTCGACGTCGTTCTCGCCGAACTCCAGCTTGTCGGCGGCGATCGTCGCGCAGCGCGTGGCGACGAGAGTGACGGCGCCGCCGGCGATCCGCAGGCGGCCGCCCGCGTCGAGCCGGGCGCGCTCCAGCGGCCCCAGGGAAAGCGTGGCCTTCAGGTTGAGACCCGCGTCCGCGCCGCTCGCGGAGAGGCGGAGGTCCTGGGCGACGGCGTCCACGTCCGGCAGGCCGCCGCCCTTGGCGGTGAGGCGCCAGTCGTCGGGACCGGTGTTGGCGAGGGTCACCGCTCCACCGATGACGGGCCTCAGCACCACCGGCTGCGGAAGCGCCAGGATCGGCGCCTCGCCCGGCGCGAGGGTCAGGCGAAGGCGGGGCGCGGCGATGCCGAAGCCGCGAGCGGCGCGCTTGATGGCGACCATGTCGCCGGCGTCGGCGGCGGTGACGGGACCCAGGCCGGCATAGGCGCCGTGGCCGACGAGGCTGCCCGACAGCGCGGCGCGGACGCCCTCCCGGGCGGCAGCGACCGGCCCCTGGGCGGTGAGCGTGGTGCGGGTCAGCGTCAGGCCAGCCGCCTCGCCGCGGTCGAGGACGGCGGTGGCGCGGAGCGTCGCGGCCACCCGGTCGCCGCCGGCGCGGGTCCAGCGCAGGTCGTCGCTTGCGAGCGCCAGCCGGAGGCCGCCGCTCTTTGCCGGTCCCACATCGCCGGACGCCGCGCGCAGGCTGGCGGTGGCGCGGCCGACGACGGCCAGATCCGGGATCCAGCCGCGCGATTCACCGACGAAGGCGGCCTCGGCCTCCGCGGCGCGGAAGCCTTGCTCGCCCTGGCTGACGCGATCAGCGGTCAGGCGGGCGTTGAGCGTCAGGCCGCCGTCGCTACGGCGTTTCACCATGTCGGGATAGGGCGCGTCGGCGGTCAGCAAGAGACGGCCGTCGGTCAGGGCGAGGTCGCCGGAGGACACGGCGGCGAGCGGAGCCTCAAGACGCGCCGAGACGCGGGAGCCGCGGGTGGTGACCGCGAGCGTCGCGCGGCCGGTCTGGGCGGCGACGCCCCTTCCCCGCAGCCGCGCCGGATCGGCGACGGCGGACAGCGACATCAGCTTGTTGTCGGCCACGCGGGCGTCGGCGGTGAGCTTCACCGGGCCGTAGTCGGTGGTCAGCCAGAGCACCCCGTCATCGACGGCGATGGTCGGCTTGGCGGCGTCGGGGCGCGGCGGGCGCCGGGTGAATTCCTCGATCAGCGGGTCGAGGCTGCCCACGCTGAAGCGGCCGTTGCGCAGCGAGGCCCGCAGCACCGGTTGGCGGAGGGTGACGGAGAGCACCTCGACGCTTGCGCCCCTGAACCGGTAGCGGACGTCGGCGCGGGCAGCCTGGAAGTCGGGCCGAGCGGGGTCGCCGATGCGCAGCCGGGCCGAGAAGCTGGACGGGCCGATGGCGTAGACCTCGGCCTCGGAGGCGACGCCCTTCGAGCGCAGCCAGCCGGTCAGGGCCTCGCGGGCGAGCGTCCGCCGGTTCAGCCAGGTGAGCGCCGCCACCACCACGAGCGCCACCCCCACGAGCGCCAGGATCAGGCGCAGGGGACGGACGGTGCGGGCGGCGGGTTCGGTCAAGGGCGGGACCAGCTAGACAATGCGGAGACCTGCATAACGCATTTCTCCGCATTTCCGCGCCTACCCGGCGATCGCCTCGCGCGGAAGGGTGGCGAGCGCCACGCCGCCGTCGACGGGGATGGTGGCGCCGACCACGTAGTCGCCGGCGCGCGAGGCCAGGAAGATGGCTGTGGCGGCCATGTCGTCGTCCCGGCCGATGCGGCCGAGCGGCACGCGGCGGGCGACCTCGTCGCTGTGGTCGCGGGCGGCGCGGTTCATCTCGGACGCGAAGGGGCCGGGCGCGATGGCGGTGACCACGATGCGGTCCTTGATCAGCTTCGCCGCCATCCGACGGGTCAGGTAGATCAGGGCCGATTTTGAGGCATGGTACGAATAGGTCTCGAGCGGATTGAGCGCGATGCCGTCGATCGAGGCGATGTTGATCACCTTGGCCGGCTGCTCGTCGCTGGCCGCCGCCTTGAGCGCGCCGTGCAGGGCCTGGGTCAGGAAGAAGGGCGACTTCAGGTTCAGGTTCATCACCTTGTCCCAGCCGCTTTCGGGGAATTCGTCGAAGTCGGCGGCCCAGGCCGCGCCGGCATTGTTGACCAGGATGTCGAGCTTCGGCTCCCGTTCGGCGATCAGCGCGGCCAGCCGCTGGACGCCGTCCATCGTCGAGATGTCCTGCGGCAGCGAGATGCAGTTCGGACCCAGCTCCTCGGCGGTGGCGTCGCAGGCGTCGGGCTTGCGCGACGAGATGTAGACCTTGGCGCCCTGATCCACGAAGCCGCGGGCGATCATCTTGCCGATGCCGCGCGAACCGCCGGTGACGAGGGCCACCCGGCCCTCCAGCGAGAACAGATCCGAGGCCATTCCGAGCTCCCTTTTCCCGTGCGGCACGATTGACTTGGCCGTACCTGCCGAGGCCTATAACACGCGTTTGAATTTCGGGCCGCGCCATCTTTGAACAGGCGGTCTGCCATCGATTTTGAGGGAAGCTCTTCGATGACCGAGATCAATTCGGTGACCACCCTGACGCGCGACGGCGACGTGGCGATCGTGACCCTGAACTCGCCGCCGGTGAACGCGCTGTCGGCCAACGTCCGGGACGGCCTGTACGAGGGCTTCAAGCAGGCGATCGACAGCGACGCCAAGGCCATCGTGCTGATCTGCGACGGCCGCACGTTCATCGCCGGCGCGGACATCACCGAATTCGGCGGCGCCATGAAGGGCGCGAGCCTGCCGGACGTGCAGGCGACGATGGAGAATTCGCCGAAGCCGGTGGTCGCCGCGATCCACGGCACGGCCCTGGGCGGCGGTCTGGAAGTGGCCCTGTGCGCGCATTATCGCGTGGCCGTTCCGTCCGCGAAGCTCGGCCTGCCGGAAGTGGCGCTGGGCCTGCTGCCGGGCGCCGGCGGCACCCAACGCCTGCCCCGCATCGCCGGCGTCGAGAAGGCGCTGGAGATGGTCACCTCGGGCCGTCACGCCCCGGCCAAGGAAGCCCTGGAGATGGGCCTGGTCGACGAGCTGGTCGAGGAAGGCAAGCTGAAGGAAGGCGCGATCGCCTTCGCCCGCAAGATCGTCGCCGAGGGCAAGCCCCTGGTGAAGCTCCGCGAGAACAACGCCAAGCTCGAAGAGGCCAAGGGTAAACCCGAGATCTTCGCCGAGTTCCGCCAAAAGAACGCCCGCAAGTTCCGCGGCTTCGACGCGCCGGAAGCCAACATCAAGTGCATCGAGGCGGCCGTGAACTCGGCCTCCTTCGAGGAAGGCCTGGCCGAAGAGCGCAAGCTGTTCATGCAGCTGATGACCGGCCAGCAGTCGGCCGCCCAGCGCTACTACTTCTTCGCCGAGCGCCAGGCGAACAAGATCCCGGACGTGCCGGACGACACCCCGGTGCGCGAGATCAAGAAGGTGGGCGTCCTGGGCGCCGGCACCATGGGCGGCGGCATCGCCATGAACTTCGTCAACGTGGGCATCCCGGTGACGATCGTCGAGCTGAAGCAGGACGCGCTGGACCGCGGCCTCACCACCATCCGCAAGAACTATGAACGGTCGCGCGGCGCGAAGCCGGAAGAGACCGAGAAGCGCATGGGCCTGCTGACCGGCTCGCTGACGATGGACGACTTCGCCGACTGCGACCTCATCATCGAGGCCGTGTTCGAGCGGATGGACATCAAGAAGGACGTGTTCTCCAAGCTGGACGGCATCGCCAAGCCAGGCGCCATCCTGGCCACCAACACCAGCTACCTGAACATCGACGAGATCGCCTCGGCGACGAAGCGGCCGCAGGACGTGATCGGCCTGCACTTCTTCTCGCCGGCCAACGTCATGAAGCTGCTGGAGATCATCCGCGCCGACCATACGGCCAAGGACGTGATCGCCACCTCGATGAAGCTGGCCAAGAAGATCGGCAAGGTGGCCGTGCTGGCCGGCGTCTGCCCGGGCTTCATCGGCAACCGGATGCTGAGCCAGCGCCAGCGCGAGGCCAACAAGCTGGTGCTGGAAGGCGCGATGCCGTGGGACGTGGACCGCGTCCTGTACGACTTCGGCTTCCCCATGGGGCCGTTCGCCATGAGCGACCTCGCCGGCCTCGACATCGGCTGGGTGAAGGAGAACTCGAAGGGCGAGACCCTGCGCGACGTGCTCTGCGAGATGGATCGCCGCGGCCAGAAGACGGGCGCCGGCTTCTACGACTACGACGAGAACCGCACGGCCAAGCCGTCGCCGGTCACCGAGAAGATCATCCAGGACTTCCGCGCCGCGAAGGGCATCAACGCCCGCACGATCTCGGACGAGGAAATCCTGGAGCGCTGCGTCTATCCGATGATCAACGAGGGCGCGAAGATCCTCGAAGAGGGCAAGGCCATCCGCCCGTCGGACATCGACGTGGTGTGGGTCAACGGCTACGGCTGGCCGGTCTATCGCGGCGGCCCGATGTTCTACGGCGACCAGGTCGGCGCGGAGAAGGTGCTGGCCAAGATGAAGGAGTTCCAGGGCTCCATGGGCGACGACTTCAAGCCGTCGGCCCTGCTCGAGAAGCTGGTCTCCGAAGGCAAGAAGTTCTCGGACCTCAAGGCCTAAGACAGACTTCGTCCCTCCCCTTCATGGGGAG